>ERZ1649853.346-NODE-346-length-19522-cov-6.272564_pt1 | contig 19522 bp, 17 predicted proteins | sample MGYA00575353_ERZ1649853 | MGnify/ENA primary metagenome ERZ1649853 (study PRJEB40853, sample SAMN11349654) | freshwater sediment metagenome | isolation source: river sediment | host: Sediment | place: India: Okhla Barrage, New Delhi | collected 2017-02-21 ...
CAAATGGACAGCCCTGGCATGCCTCGTCCTGATCATCTGCACCCTGGTCCCCATGGCCCTGTTCTCCATCGGGTGCGGCGGCGAGGAAGAACCAACAGAGAACGTGACCATCGTTATCGGCGACCTGACGGACCTGACCGGTCCGGGGGCCACGGCCATGAAGCCCATCAGCTGGGCACTGGCGGACTACTGCAACTATGTCAACGAGGAGGGTCTCTGCAAGGGCGTGACCTTCAAGGTAGTGTCCTACGATACCAAGTACGACCCGTCCCGGTTCATGACGGGCTACGAGGACCTGAAGTCCCAGGGGGCCAACATCATCTTCACCGGCCCGCCGGCCATGGCCGACGCCATCAAGGCCCGGGCGGACATCGACCAGATGCCGGTGATCTGCGCCTCCTCAACAGCCAACATGGTGGACAACCCCGGCTATGTCTTCACCCTGGCCGTTCTCGACCGGTACCGGGTGCCCTTCTTCCTGGACTGGCTGAACGAGAACGACTGGGAGGGCACGGGCCCGGCCAAGCTGGGACTGGTGGGCTACTCGATGGCGCCCAGCCCCGACGTTCAGGCCGCCGTTCAGGCCTACTGTCCCGACAACACCGACAAGTACACCCTGGTGGGCACCACCCTGGTCCCCATGGGCACCATGACCTGGTCCGCCGAGGTGCAGACCTACAAGGACTGCGACTACCTGTTCATCGCCGCCAACGGGGCCACCATGTCCTCCACGTTCGTGGAGCAGTATCGAGCGGCGGGCGGGAAGGCGAAGCTGATCGGCAGTGACGCTTTCAACGCCTACGTGGGAGCGGTGACGGACAAGGCCGGCTGGGCGGCCGTCGACGGCTCGCTCACCTATGGCAACTGGGGCTACTGGACCCTGGAGTCGACCGAGGTCGACCTGATCAAGGAGCTCCTGGAGAAGAACCATCCGGCCGAGGCCGCCACCCTGATGAAGGTCGGCTCGGGGGCCATCGGCGGAGGCATGGATGCCCACATGTGTGTCCTGCTGCTGATGGAAGTGGTCAAGGAGATCGGCGCTGACAAGATGACCGGCGAAGGCTCCGGCGAGGCGATCTACAACGCCTTGCAGGAGGTCACGGCCGAGGCGCCGGGCTACTACCCCGTGAACTACCCCGACGGTGAGCGCCAGGGCGCCCGCTACATCCACGTGCAGAGGTGGAGCGCCGCGGACCAGACCCTGAACATCATCACCGACTGGATGGAGGTCCCCACAGACTAGCAGCAACAGCTATCAGGCCGGACCACCCGGCCACAGGAATCTGGAGCCCACAGGCCCCCGATTTGGGGCCTGTGGGCGGGACCCAGGCCTGCGGCCAGTAGAGTAACGGTCCGCCGGAAAGGCTCGTGATCAGATGGATACTCTGCTTTCGGCGACAGTCCAGGGCCTCCTGCTGGGCGGGGTCTACGCCCTGATTGCGCTGGGCGTCCTGGTGATCGCCAAGGCCACCAAGGTTTTCAACATCGCGCATGGCAACGTGATGATGATGACCGCTTTCTTCACCTGGTGGCTGATATCCGATATCGGCCTCCCCACGTGGCTGGCCCTGGTCCTCACTGTCATCTTCAGCGTGGCCGTCGCCATGCTCATGGAACGGCTGGTCATGAGGCCCCTGCTGGGCCGTCCCATGCTCATACCGTTCGTGGCCACGCTGGTGGCGGGGCTGGCCATTAAGGGCATCAGCCAGCTGTGGTGGGGCGGAGACCCCCGGACCATGCCCCAGATCCTCCCCACCGGCTCATTCAGCGCCGGGGGCGTCGCCTTCTCCTGGGCCCTGCTGTTCTCCTTCGCCGTGGCCACGGTCATGTTCGTTGCCTTCGTTCTCTTCTTCCAGTACTCCAGGATGGGGCTGGCCATGAGGAGCGTGGCGGAGCACCAGGTGGTCAGCCAGAGCCTGGGCATAAACGTGAAGACGGTCTTCGTGGTGGCCTGGGTGGTGGGCTGCGTGTCGGCGGCGGTCGGCGGCATCCTGCTGTCTTCCATGTTCATCCTGGACAGCTCGCTGGGGGATTTCGGTGTCATGAGGGCGCTGCCGGTCCTCCTGCTGGGCGGCATCGAGTCTGTCCCCGGGGCCTTCGTGGGGGCCCTCATCATCGGCCTGGTCGAGACCCTGAGCGGGACCTATGTCGACCCGCACATCACCGGCTTCAGGGAGGTCCTCCCCTTCATCCTGATGGTGGTCATTCTCATGGTGCGGCCGAACGGCCTGTTCGGCCTGAAACAGATACGGAGAATCTAGACGAGGCATCCATGCGGAAATCACTGAGTCGCGAGGAGCTGCTGGCCCTCCATGATGAACAGAGGGAGAGGGTGTCTCCTGCTGAGAGACTGCGGTCTCTCAACAGGAGGCTGGAGAAGCAGGCCCGCTTTGCGTACCGGAACTCCCCGGCTGTAAGGGAGATATTCGACAACGCGGGGATCCCTCCTTCCAGCATCAGGACGGTGGCGGACCTGGAGGAGCTGCCGGTGACCACCAGGGAGGACCTGGAGGAGCTGCAGCGCTCCCGGCCGCCTTTCGGAGGGTTTCTGGCGGTCCCCCTGGGAAGCCTGGACCGGGTCTACGTCGCCCCCGGGCCGGTCTACGCCGTATGGGGACCGGAGCGCATCCAGGCCCAGGTACGGTCCCTTCTCCGGCTGGGGTACCCCAGGCCCGGGGATGTGGCCCTGGTTTCCAGCGCCTTCCACATGGGGCCCGCCGGACTGGGCGTGACCGACGCCCTGGACATGATGGGGTGCACGGTGGTCCCGGCGGGCACCGGGCAGACGGAGCTCCAGGTGAAGCTGCTGCACGACCTGCAGGCCACCGCCCTGCTGGCCCTTCCCAGCCTCGCCATCACCATCCTGCACAAGGCAGAGGAGCTGGGCTACGACGTCCGCCGGGACTTCAACCTCAAGCTGGTCACCGGAGGCGGAGAGAGGCAGATTCAGACCCTGAAGAGGGTCTTCGAAGAGGAATACGGGCTGGTGGTGTGGGACGCCTACGGTACGGCCGACCTGGGCCCGGTGGCCTACTGCTGCGGCCAGGCCGAGGGCTATCACTACGACGACGAGGCCTGCGTGGTGGAGATCGCGGACCCCGATACCGGGAAGCACGTGGGCACCGGGGAGGTAGGCCAGGTTGTAGTCACCCTCTTCAGCCGGGTCTATCCGCTGGTCCGCTTCGGCACCGGGGACCTGGCGTCGTTCACCGACGAGCCCTGCCCCTGCGGACGGAGCGCGCCCCGGATCACCGGCATCAAAGGCATGGTCGCCCAGCATGTCCGCGTCAAGGGCATGTTCGTCCACCAGGGAGAGCTGGCCGAGGCCATGACCGCCTTCCCCCAGATCCTCAAGTACCAGATGCTGCTGACCCTGGACGAGCACAAGGACCGCGTCGCCCTGAAGGTCGAGGTGCCTGCTGGCGTCGACCGCGAGGCGCTGGCTCCGGCGGTGAGCAGGCGCTGCCAGGATGTGCTCAAGCTTCACATGGATGAGATCGAGTTCCTGCCCGAGGGGGCCCTCTCCGGCAGCAGTGAGAGATTTGCCGACCGAAGGTGGGGCTAGGCAAGGAGAGGCCGATGTCCGATTCACCGCCCAGAGAAGTTGAGCTGAAGTTCGAGGACGTGCACCTGAGCTTCGGCGGGGTGAAGGCCCTGCAAGGCATTTCGTGCCAGGTCTTCAAGGGGGAGGTCTTTGGCATCATCGGGCCTAACGGGGCCGGCAAGACGAGCACGCTGAACTGCATCAGCGGTTTCTACCGCCCCCAGAAGGGCGAAATCTACCTCAGGGGAGAGGCCATAGCCAGGTTGCGGCCGGACAGGATCGCCCGGCTGGGCGTCAGCCGCACCTTCCAGAACATACAGCTCTATACCGGGCTGACCGTGGTCGACAACCTCATGGCCGCCAGGCATTTCCGCTTTTCCTCCACCTGGGTGGAGCAGGCCTTCTACTACGGCCGGCCTCACCGGCAGGACGTGAGGGAGCGGGCGGCGGTGGAGGACATCATCGATTTCCTGGAGCTGGAGCGGTACCGGAAAGCGGTGGTGGGCACCCTGCCCTACGGCATCCGCAAGCGCATCGACCTGGGCCGGGCCCTGGCCCAGGAACCGACGCTGCTGCTCCTGGACGAGCCCATGGCCGGCATGAACTCGGAGGAGAAGGAGGACATGGCCCGCTACATCCTCGATGTCCAGGAGGAGAAGGGCATGACCATCATCATCATCGAGCATGACATGGGGGTAGTCATGGACATCACCGACAGGATCATGGTCCTGGATTTCGGGCGCAAGATCGCCGAGGGGACACCGGCCGAGGTGAAGAGCGACCCGGTCGTCATCAAGGCTTACCTGGGCGATGAGGCGGCCGTACCAGCGTAGAGGGATGTGAAATGCCACTGCTGCTGCTGAACAACATCGAAGTCAAGTACATGGGCGTCATCCTCGTCCTGCGCGGGGTCACGCTCGAGATCGAGAAGGGCAGCGTCGTCGCCCTCCTGGGCAGCAACGGGGCCGGAAAGAGCACCACGCTCAAGGCCATCTCCGGACTGCTGCGCACGGAGGAGGGAAGGGTCACCGACGGCAGCATCGAGTTCGAGGGGAAGAGAATCGAGAACGGGGACCCGCAGAAGATCGCCCGGACGGGGATCATACAGATAATGGAGGGCCGGCTGGTCCTGGAGCATCTCACGGTGGACGAGAACCTGAGGGCCGGCGCCTATATCTCCGGAAGCGGGGGAAGGCTGGGGCGGAACCTGGGCATGGTCTACGAGTACTTCCCGGTGCTGAAGAACCTGCAGAGACAGACCGCGGGATACCTCTCCGGCGGGGAGCAGCAGATGCTGGTCGTCGGCCGGGCGCTGATGGCCAGCCCCAAGCTGATGCTGGTGGACGAGGCCTCCCTGTGGCTGGCGCCCCTGCTGGTGGACGAGATCTTCCGGATACTGAAGAGGATCAACGAAGAGGAGAGGGTGTCCATCCTGCTGGTGGAGCAGAACGCCAGGGCGGCCCTCACGCTGGCACAGCACGGCTATGTGATGGAGAACGGCCGCATCGTCCTCGACGACACCTGCGAGAAGCTCCGGCAGAACGCGGACGTCCGCGAGTTCTACATGGGCCTCAGCGCCCGGGGAGATGCCAAGAGCTACCGGAACATCAAGCACTACAAGAGGAGGAAGCGCTGGCTGAGCTGACCGCCGCCGGCGCCATGAAGTGACCGAACAGACCAAAGCCGGCTGGAAGATAACTGCGACGACGGTCAGGTGCCCGTCGGTGATCGATTTCGCCACCATCATGGTCCGGCCGGACGGCACCGCCGCGTGCTCCTGGGTGAGCCGCCGCAGCTGGACCCGCGACGGGAGCGGCGGGGGCGGCCCCTGCCGGTGGCCGGACTGTCCGCTGGTGGCGGATTTCGTGAAGACATCCCTGAACATCTGAGTTGCCAGCGATATTACGGAGGTGATCCTGACATGGCGGAACTGAGTGACTACAGCGGCGAGTTCGACCCCAACCTCAGGCTGACCGATTTCTCGAAGGAGGCCCTGATAAAGCTGCTGATCTCGGCCAGCAAGGCCTATCTCGGTGTGGACGGCCTGTGGACTACCATGATGCGGAAGAAGGTGGGCGACAAAGAGGCCTTTGCCCTGGACAAGGAGATGTGGTTCAGCATGGGACTGGCGCAGGACATCAAGCGGACGGTCGAGCCCATGAACATCCAGGGAAACGACATCGCCACCCTGTTCAAGTACTGGCAGACCAGCCCCGGTTTCGCGGTGATATACACCGGCCCCCCGCCCGATTTCCGGCCCTTCGTGCACTTCGAGCTGAAGAGCAGGAACCATGGCATCATGACCGTGGAGCGCTGCTACTCGCTGGAGTACTTCGAGAGGCACCAGGACGGGTCGCTGCAGAGGCTGGCGTGCGAGGAGATAGACCTTCCGGCCTGGGAGTGGCTGGCGCACCAGTTCAACCCCAGGATCAAGTTTCGGGCGCTCAAGATACCGCCGCGGAAGAGCCCGGATGAGATCGCCTGCCAGTATGAGTTCACCCTCGACGAAGATGCATGAGGGCAGCCGGGCCGCCATGAGCGGCAGCTGGCCGCGACGCCGAGCATCGGCGTGTTCAAGCGGACCGACCGGCAGAACACGAGTAGACTGACCATCAAGGGGGGGAGACCCGGGGTGCTGGCCTGCGGGCCGGAAAGGAGACCATGGGCAGGCTGGAAGGCAAAGTAGCTCTCATCACGGGGGCCGGCGCGGGGATCGGCCGGGCCACGGCGCTTCTCTTCGCCGAAGAGGGAGCGAAAGTAATGGTGGCCGACTTCGTGCCCGCGGGCGGGCACGAGACGGTGAAGATGATCAAGGAGGCCGGTGGACAGGCGGCCTTCGTCGAGGCTGATGTCTCGAAGTCAGCCGATGTCCAGAGGATGGTCAACCTGACCGTGGACACCTTCGGGAGGCTGGATATCCTGTTCAACAATGCCGGCATCCAGAGCAAGTTCATGATGACCGCCGACACGCCCGAGGAAGCCTGGGACAGGATATTCGCCACCAACATCAAGGGGGTCTTCCTGGGCTCCAAGCACGCTATCCCGGTGATGCTCCAGCAGGGAAGTGGAGTGATAATCAGCACGGCCTCGGCCGCCGGTGTGATCGGACTGCCGGGGACCGGCGCCTACGGCGCCTCGAAGGCCGGGATCATATCCCTGACCAGGACCATGGCCCTGGAGTACGCTGACCGCAACATCCGGGTCAACTGCATCTCCCCGGGGACCATAATGACATCCATGAGCCCGGGGGCCATCGATCCGGAGAACGTCCCCCCCTTCCACCAGTCGCAGGCCATGAGGCGTTTCGCCCAGCCCGGGGAGGTGGCCACCGTGGCCCTCTACCTCGCCTCCAACGACTCCTCGTTCGTGACCGGCACCAACACGGTGGTGGACGGCGGCTACACGGCCGGCGTCCCCAAGCAGAAGCCCAAGAAGCCGGCGACGGGATGATCGAAACCTTCGACGGGATCACGCCCGGGATCGACCCGTCGGCTTTCGTTCACCCGCTGGCGCTGGTCCGCGGGGACGTTCAGATCGGCGAGCTGTCGGTGGTCCATGCCGGGGCCGTGATCAATGCCGACCTGTCCCAGATCAGGATCGGCGCCCGGGTCATGATCGAGGACAACTGCGTGGTACACGCCGGCGGGTACGAAGACTGGCAGCGCGGGGTCAGGACGCCGCTGACCATCGGCGACGATGTGATACTGGGCCACGGGGCCGTGGTCCATGGCACCAGGATCGGGAGCCGGGTCATGGTGGGGATGAACGCCACCGTTCTTCAAGACGCCGACATTGGTGACAACTGCGTCATAGCCGCCGGGGCGGTGGTCCCCGCGGGGGCGCGCATCCCGCCCCGATCGTTCCTGGCCGGCGTGCCGGCCAAGATCAGGGGGACACTGAGCGAGAAGCAGGCCCTGTGGACCGGCGAGTGGATCAACCGGGACCAGGTGCGGGACTACTTCGTCCAGTACATCCGCAAGCTGAGGGAGGCCTCGGGCCAGCTTTGAGCCTCCCGCCGGCCCACGAGATCATGATTTCCCGTGCCAGCCTCCCTCTGCGCCGAATCCCCGAGCGGACCGCGCGCCAGGACCGCGCGGTTGGCGGCCCGGCCACTCCGTGTGGTAAAACTGGAAGAGCGCACCCGTCGGGCGTACGCGAAGAAAGGAGTGGCAGAGAATGGCGCTGGAGAAGCTGACCCTGGAGGAGCTGAAGAGAGAGCGGCCGGACCTGGTGGCCGAGCTGGAGAAGGAGATCAAGGCGAAGGACAAGAAGGAGCTGGAAGACCTGAGCGGCCCCTGGAACCCCAACCTGACCTTCGACGACCTGTCCAAGGAGTTCCTGCTGAAGATCATGGGCGTCTGGCAGTATGCCTGGATCACCTTGAGCGGGATGTGGTACGACCAGGTCCGGGCCAAGTGGGGCTTCGACGCCGCCAACGAGTGCGAGCTGACCGCCTGGCTGAACATGAGCAAGAAGGTCAATCCGCGGTACGTGAAGCTGGCCAATATCCAGCTGAACACGGTCCTCGACTCCATGAAGGCCCTGCAGCTGCCCCTGGACAACATCATGAAGGGCAAGAACGCCGGACTGTACGAGGGCGATTTCGAGATCATCAATCCCAACGAGGTCCACGTGACCTACAGGAGGTGCGTAGCCCTGGAAGGGCTGGAGAGGCACTGGCCGGAGAGGATAGTCCCCATGTGCCAGAAGCTGGAGAAGCCCATCATCGAGTCCTACGCCGTCAACCCCAAGTTCGAGGCGGTGCCGGTCAAGCTGCCGCCACGGAAGAGCCAGGACGAGATCGCCTGCCAGTGGATCTTCAGGCTGAAGAAGTAGCGCCGGCCTGGCTGCCGCCGGTCGGGGAATGGGCAGCCGGAGAACATGCGCGACCTTAACGTCATATTCGAACCGAAGTCCATTGCGGTCATAGGGGCTACGGCCAACCCGCAGTCGGTGACCAACGTGACCTTCCTGCGGCAGCTCATTGACTTCGGCTATCCGGGCCGCATCTACCCGGTGAACCCGCATGCTGACCGGGTCCTCGGCCTGAAAGCCTACGCCAGGATCGGTGACATTCCGGAGCCGGTGGACTACGCTGTCTGCGCCGTGGCCGCATCCTCCGCCGCCCAGGTGATGCGGGAGTGCGTGGCCGCGAAGGTCAAGGTGGTCTCCATGTTCACCGCCGGGTTCAGCGAGGTGGGGGAAGACGGGGCGAGGCTGGAGAGGGAGGTGGTCGAGATCGCCCGGCGGGGCGGTGTGATCGTGCTGGGGCCCAACTGCCTCGGGGTGCACTGCCCGAAATCCGGCCTGACGCTGGAGGGAGGCATCGCCCGCAAGAGCGGCCACGTTGGCGGCGTGTCCCAGAGCGGCGGGGTCGCACAGGTAATGGTCCTCTCCCTGGCAGAGCGCGAGATATATGTCAGCAAGCTCATCAGCCTGGGCAACGCGGCCGACCTCAACGAGGCGGACTACCTGGAGTACCTTGGCCATGATGACGACACCCGGATAGTGAGCGCCTACCTGGAGGGCATCAGGCAGCCGGACCGGTTCCTGAGCGTGGCCGAGGAGGTCGCCCGGATGAAGCCCCTGGTTGTCCTGAAGGGCGGGAAGACGCCAGCGGGGGCCGGGGCCGCCAGGCTGCATACCGGGTCACTGGCCGGAAGTCACCTGGTATGGGAGGCCGTGTGCCGGCAGACGGGGATGGTCCAGGTCGACGACCTCGGAGACCTGACGGACACCGTCCAGGCCTTCACTTACCTGGAGCCGCCCCGGGGCCGGCGGCTGGGCATTATCGGCGTCGGCGGCGGATTCGGCGTTCTGGCGGCCGACGAGTGCATCAGGGCCGGGTTCTCCGTGCCGGAGTTCCCCCCGGCGGTCAAAGCCGAGCTGCAGAAGTACACCCCAACGGCGGGGACGGGGCTGCGCAACCCCGTCGACACCACCCCCAACAGCTACGTCAGCCCGGACACCCTGGCGGCCACGGTGAGGGCGGTGGCGGGATGGGATGGGATAGACCTCGTTTTCATGGCCTTCCCCACCCTCTTCGGCATACGGATGGGCCTTCAGTACCTGATAGACGGCTTCGGGGCCGTCATCGGGGCCGCCAGGGAAGCGGGCAAGCCCCTGGTAATCGTCCTTTCCACCGCCAATTTCGCCGAAGGGGAAACCAAGTCCTGGGAGCTCCAGAAACACTGCTTTGCACAGGGGGCACCGGTCTACTTCACCTTCCGCCAGGCCGCCAGGGCTGTCGCCCGGGTGATCGGCTACCATGAACGGCAGTCCCCCGGCGGTACTCACTGACAAACGGACGCAGGAAATGTTTAGCTACGTAAACAACATCCCCGATTGAGCATGGATGTGCGAACCTCCGACGCCGACTTCGCTACCTTCTTTGACCCGCGGGGCGTAGCCGTGGTCGGCTCGATGCGGGAGCCGGGCGGTGAGGCCCTGACCGTGGTCCGGAACATGCTGCAGTTCGGGTTCCGGGGCAGCATCTGCCCCATCAACCCGTCACAGAGCGAACTGCTGGGCCTGCGGGTCTACCCAGCGCTCTCGGAGGCGCCCGGCAGCATTGACCTGGCCATGCTGATCACTCCTCCCAGGGCGGTGGCCGGCCTGGTGGAGCAGTGCGCCCAGAGGGGAATCAGGGCGGTGATCGTGGGCACTGAGGGCTTCGCGGAGAGGGGCGAGGACGGCGCCAACCTCCAGCGGGAGATCGTCGGCCTGGCCCGCAGCAGAGGATTACGCCTCCTCGGCCCGAACACGGTGGGACTGGTCAACACGTCCAACGGCCTGATCACCGTGCCCTACACCTTCGACTACAACCAGATCAGGAAGGGCGGCCTGGCCTTCGCCTCCCAGACCGGATTCGCCGCGGCACAGGGCCAGCCGCTGGAGGATCGGGGCTATCCCATAAGCAAGATGTGCGACTTCGGCAACAAGTGCGACCTCAATGAGGCCGACCTGCTCGAGTACCTGAGGCACGACTCCGAGACAAGGGTCATAACCCTGCACATGGAGTCGGTGGCCGAAGGCCCCGGACTCAGGCGGGCGCTGCAGGCCACGGCCGCCTCCAAGCCGGTCCTGATCTTCAAGACAGGCCGCACTGTGGAGGGCGCCAGGGCATCGTCTTCTCATACCGGATCCCTGGCTACCACCGGCCGGGCCTTCGACGCCCTCTTCAAGCAGACCAGAGCCATCCGCCTGGACAGCTGGCACGAATACTGGGAGGTACCCAAGCTCCTGGCCTCACAGCCGCTCCCGAAGGGAAACCGGATTGGCATGGTAACGGTCACCGGCGGCGTGGGCGTGGCCGCCGTGGACGTCGCGGTGGGAAGCGGCCTGGCCGTTCCCCGTCTCTCCACCCGGTCCATGGACAGGCTCACCTCGCTGGGTGTCCACTTCAACGGGAATCCGGTCGACCTGGGACCGTCGATGGTGGTGAGTCAGGACCCCCTCAAGCTGACGGAGAATGCCATAGCGGTTGTCCTGGCCGATCCCAACGTGGACCTGGGCCTCGTCGTTCTCCCCGTAGGAGTGGATCGCTGGGCCTCCGCCACCATCGGGGTGTTCCAGCGGTTGAAACCGGCAATCGACAAGCCCTTGGCCGTATTCGCCTACGGTACACGGGTCTCGGTCACCGAGGAAGTGGTCCGTCAGCTGGACGGCATGGATGTGCCCGCCTATCTTGACCTGGACACGGCGGTCAAGGCCCTGGCCGCGGCCGCCGCGTACGCCCGGACTCCTTCAGGCGGAGCCAGCCGACGGGTAAGCGGCAGCGCCAGGTGATCACGCCGTGATGTGCGCTCCCCCGTCCACCATTATGGTCTGGCCGGTAACGTAGTCGGAGTCCCGGCCGGCCAGGAAGACTGCCGCCCGCCCGATGTCCTCTTCACAGGTCCCGATGCGCTTTATGGCCATGGTGGCCAGGGTGTTCTCGACCTTCTGCGGGTAGGCTTCGGCCCACTGCTTATTCCCGGGTGAATCGGCAAATGGACACATGACGTTGACCGTGATCCCGTATCGGCCCCACTCCCGGGCCGCCACCCGGCTCAGGGCCCTGATGCCCTCCTTGGCGATGGCGTACGCCGTCTGGCCCGCCTGGCCCACCACTCCGGCGGTGGACCCCAGATTGACCACCTTCCCGCCGTGCTGCTTCAGGTGAGGCAGACAGGCCTGCATGAAGTAGAGGGTGCCCAGCACCCCCGAAGAGAAGGCCAGTGAAACGTCGTCATCGGTGGTGGCCTCCAGGGAGATGCCAACGCGTGACTGGGCCGCGTTGTTGACCAGGACATCCACCCCGCCGAAGGCCCTGACCGTCTCCGCCACCACGGCGTTGACTTCATCCCGGCGGGTCACATCGCAGGCCAGCGGCAGGGCGGTGCCACCCGCCGACTTGATTTCGGCCGCGGTCCGCTCGCACTTGGAGAGCGTCCGGCCCACGACCACCACCCTGGCGCCCTCCCTGGCCAGGGCCAGGGCTATGCCACGGCCTACCCCCTGGCCGGACCCGGTCACAATGGCTGTCTTCCCATCCAGTCTTCCCACAGCGTTCCTCTCTTTCCGGGGGTCCGTCACGGCTCGCGCGGCGTATGCATGCTGTCCGTGACCTTCAGGCTCCTGATCTCCGAGCGGGTCCATCGCTCCGAGAAGATGCGCTGGTACCCGGTGTGCTTGATCTTCCATTCTCCGTCCAGCTTAACATACTCATCGTGGTACAACGCAGTGCCGTGAAGCGTCCAATCCCCCGGCAGGCTGATGACGTAGTCCTCGAGGGTCCAGGTGGCCCTGGCCGTCTCGTCACCTGTCAGATCGATCTCCGGGTGGTGTACCTGGTGCATGGTGATGACATCGGGGGGATTGTGCTTCCTCATGAAGTCCATGACGGCATCCACGCCCGAGAGCTGGTACTTGCCGCCGTAGTCGGTGGTCACATCCCGGGCAAAACACCCGGCCAGGTCCTCCCACTTCTTGGTGTCCACGCAGCGCAGGTAGCGGTACTTCAGGCGCTTGATGGCCTCGAGTTCCTCCAGCCGCTTCGCGGCGCCCTGAGGCTCTGCTGAATCCGCCATGGGCTGCCTCCTCTCAGTCTCCACCGCCGCTGCCGCCCGCGGCCCCAACTCGGGCTTTCCGGCCCGTCTGGCGCGCCCACCCTGCAGCGGTGGGGAAGACCTCAGGCTAGCATCGTTTCCTGACCACCGTCAATCAAGGCCGGAAACGATCGTGTGGGATGATAGCCCACTGGCCTTGAGGCGGCTTGCCTTCCTCCACGTGCGGTCAGGTACAATGGAGGATCAAGAACCTCATCCCCGGGACCGGGCCGGGTGGCGGAGGAGACAGGGACCATGGCCGAAGACAACGGGTACGCGGGAAGGCTGCTGTGGGTGGACCTGTCTGCGGGCGCCACCCGCACCACGCCCACCAGCGACTACGCGGAGAAGTACCTCGGCGGCCGGGGCATAGCCACCCGGATCTACTGGGACGAGGTGGGGCCCAAGGTCAGGGCGCTGGACCCGGAGAGCCCCCTGGTCTTCATCACCGGGCCGGCCACGGGGATCGCCCCCGCCGGCACCCGCTGGAACATCTATGGCCAGTCCCCGGCCAGGATCCCCGAAGGCTTCTGCTACAGCCACCTGGGGGGAAGCTGGGGCGCGTTCCTCAAGTTCGCCGGCTTCGACGGCATCATAGTCCACGGCCAGGCGCCGAGACCGTCCTACCTCCTGGTCAGGGACGGCCAGGCCGAGATCCGGGATGCATCAGCCCTCTGGGGCAGGGGGGCGGTGGAGACCCGCAACGCGCTCAAGGACGAGCTGGGCCAGGGGGTGAGAGTGGCCGCCATCGGCCCGGCCGGCGAGAACGGAGTGCTGTTCGCCGGCCTCATAGCCGACGGCGATGCCAGCGGCTCGGCCGGCTTCGGGGCGGTCATGGGGTCCAAGAGGCTGAAGGCCATGGCAGTGGCGGGCACCCGGCGGCCCGAGCCGGCAGACCGGCCGGCCTTGAGGGAGCTGACCGCGCAGATGAAGCGCCTCCTGGGCAGTACGCCCCGGGTCGACCCCATCCTGGAGGTGCCCCCGGATGCGAAGCATGATGTCTGCTATGCCTGCATAGGCTGCGACATGAGGGTCTCCCTCCAGATAGAGGATGGGACGAAAGGCAAGTTCGCCTGCGGCGCGGCGGCGTTCTATCAGGCGGTGGCCCGGCAGTACTATGGGCAGACGACCGACGTGCCCTTCCGGGTGGAGCGGCTCTGCGACGACTACGGGGTGGACGTGAACAGCATAGCCACCACCATCACGCTGCTGGGGCGGGGCGCAGCGGCGGGCCTGGTGTCAGAGAGCGAAACGGGAATCCCCATCTCGAAGATCGGCAGCCTGGAGTTCATGGAGACCCTTCTCCAGCGCCTGGTCAAGAGGGAAGGAATCGGAGACATCCTGGCCCTGGGGCCCGTTAGGGCCGCCGAGAGCCTGGGGGTCAGCCGGCTGCTGGAAGGCTCAACCTGTGACAGCCTGGGGCACGTGGTCAGCCTGGATCCCAGGCTCCTTCTTTACACCGGGCTGATATACATCATGGAACCCAGGTACGCCACGGCCCTGACCTCGCAGATACTGGGCAGGGGAGGGTGCCTCTGGTCGGACTACGCCACCGGGAAGCCCGGGGCGTATCTCAACGGCAACGTCATGCGGGCCATCGCCCGGCGGTTCTGGGGAGGGGAGCAGGCGGTGGATTTCTCCACCTACGAGGGCAAGGCGCTGGCGGCCAGGATGGTGCAGGACCGGGGCTATGCCGGCGACTGCCTGATCCTCTGCCTGTGGATGTTCCCCATATGCGACAGCGAGTATACTGAGGACCACGTCGGCGACCCGACCATCGAGAGCCGGATGCTCTCGGCCATCATCGGCCGGGAGGTGGGCGAAGCCGACCTCCACCGCATCGGAGAGAGGATAGTCAACCTGCAGCGCGCTATCATGCTGCGTGAGGGCGGCCGGGGCCGGGACAGCGACCGGCTGCCGGACTTCTACCACACCCGGCCTCTCAAGGCGGATTGGACCGTCAGGGAGTGTCTGGTACCGGGCCGGGATGGCGCCGTCATCTCTCGAAAGGGGCAGGTCTTCGACCGGCAGAAGTTCGAGGACATGAAGAGCGAGTACTATGCCCTGCGCGGCTGGGACGTGCCCAGCGGCCTGCCGACCGTGGCCAGGCTCAACCAGCTGGGCCTATCCGACGTGGCCGCGGAACTCACGTCCCGCGGCCTGGCCCGGCCCTGAGGTGTAGCTATATGCATGAGCTGCCGATAGTCAAGAGCATGTTCGACATCTGCATGAGGCATGCCACCGCCAACAGCGTGAAGAAGATCATCGCCGTCAATCTCAAGGTGGGGGAGGTCAGCGACCTGCAGGACGAGTGGATACAGCGGTATTTCGATTTCCTGGCCAGGGGGACGATCGTGGAAGGCGCCCGCCTCAAAATCGAGAGGGTGCCACTGGTGGTCCGCTGCCAGAAGTGCTCAGAGTCGTTTGCGGTGGATATCCGCCAGGGAAAGACAGTGGAGTGCCCGAAGTGCCAGGCCACCGAGTTCGCCTACGTCTCGGGGCGGGAGTACACCGTGGACAGCCTGGAGGTGGTCTAGTGGAGGCCAGAGACATCCGCCTGATCGAGGTCAAGGAGGGCATACTGGCAGAGAGCCAGGTCCTGGCCGGCAAACTGAGGGAGAGGCTCCGCGGCACTGGGACCTTCATGCTCAACCTCATGTCCTCCCCGGGATCCGGCAAGACCAGCCTGGTGCTGCGCACCATCGACGCCCTCAGGAACGAGCTGCGCCTGGGCGTCATCGAGGCCGACATCGCCTCCACCGTGGACTCCGAGAAGGTGGCCGCCCGCGGCGTGAAGGTGGTCCAGCTGAAGACGGGCGGCTTCTGTCACCTCGATGCCGCCATGGTCTCGGAAGGTCTGGATGCCGTAGGGCCGCAGGACCTGGACCTCATCATCATAGAGAACGTGGGGAACCTGGTCTGCCCGGCGGAGTTCGACACCGGGGCCGCCCGGAACGCCATGATCCTCAGCATACCGGAGGGGGACGACAAGCCCCTGAAGTACCCCCTGATGTTCAGCGTTTGCGATGTCCTGGTGCTGAACAAGATGGACGCGCTGGGCGTCTTCGATTTCGACCTCCGCGCCGTCGAGCAGAGGGTGCGGGTGCTGAACCCCGCGATCCGCATCCTCCCGGCATCCTGCAAGACCGGCGAGGGCATCGATGCCTGGATCGGCTGGCTGCGGGGCGAGGTCCGTGCGTTCCGCAACGGCTGAGGTCCGTGCGTTCCGCAACGGATAGGTCCATGTGCGTCCGGCGTTTGATGCCCGGCCGGCCGCGTGCTAGAATAGGCCCCGAACAGCAGCATGCCTGAGGCATCCGGACATCCGCACCCCCTCGAATACATGTTCCACCCGCGCTCCATCGCGGTCGTCGGCATCTCCGCCGACATGGCCAAGTTCTGGATGAGGGAGCTCTATCTCGACGCCCTGGTCCGCTCCGGATACCCCGGCCAGATCTACCTGGTCAACCCGAAGGGCGGTGAGATGCAGGGCCATCCCATCTACCGCACGCTTTCCGAGGTGCCGGGGCCCGTCGACCACGTGGTCGCCTCCATCCCGGCCAGGTTCACCCCGGCGCTCATGGAGGAGTGCTGCGCCAGGGGCGTCAGGGTGGTCCACATGTTTGCCTCCGGCTTCGCCGAGACCGGGGTGCCGGACCGCATAGCGCTCCAGGACCGGCTGGTGGAGATCGCCCGCCGGGGCAACATGCGTATCATCGGCCCCAACTGCCTCGGTATCTACTACCCCGGCGGCCGGATCGGCCTCAGCCCCGACTTCCCCGGTGAGGCCGGTCCCGTGGGCTACCTCTGCCAGAGCGGCGGAAACGCCGATTTCATGGTGCGCCTGGCCGTCACCCGGGGACTGCGCTTCAGCAAGGTGGTCAGCTACGGCAACGCCTGCGACATCAATGAATGCGACCTGCTGGACTACTACGCCGATGACCCGGAGACTGAGGTCATCGCCGCCTATATCGAGGGCATCACCGATGGCCGCCGCTTCGCCCGGGTGCTCAAGAGGGCGGCCGCCGCCAAGCCGGTAGTCATCTTCAAGGGAGGGTATACCGAGGGAGGCCTCCGGGCCGCCGCCTCCCATACCGGCTCGCTGGCCGGGACCGACGCCATCTGGGAAGGGGTCATCCGCCAGGCGGGCGCCATACGGGTCTATAGCATCGAAGAGATGGTGGACATGCTGGTGGCACTGCTCCGCATGACTCCGCCGGAAGGGCCCAACACCTGCGTCATCGGCAACGGAGGCGGGGCCAGCGTCATGGCCACGGACGAGATCGAGAGGGCCGGGCTGCGGATGGCCCTGATGCCTCCCGAGATCAGGGATGAGCTGGCCGGGTTCATTGACCTGGCCAACAGCATGCTGCGCAACCCCATCGACGCCGGACCGGTCACCCAGCAGGACGGGCTCAACTTCCTGCTGTCGCTGGGGGACCGCCGGCCGATGGAGGGCCTCCGGGAGGCCGTCCTGGCCGGGGCGAAGGTGGGTGGAGACTGGCAGAGGCTGCATGACGTCCTGCGAAGATGGCCCGGCCTGGACCTGGTGGTGTACCAGCACGGCTTCGACATCAGCCCCACGCCCGTGGACGAGTGCGGCGTCGCCGGCAGCGCCGGGATGATGATGCGGGCCGCCAGCGAGCTCCGCCTGCCCCGGGCTATCGTCCTCCACTCCATGGCCAATGACCACAGCTGGCAGGTGACCGTGGAGCTGCGAGCCCTCTGCGCCGACATGGGGCTGCCCCTCTTTCACTCCATGAGGGGAGCGGCCACGGCCATCAGGAGGCTCATCGACCACCACCGGGCGCACCCCGGATGGGCGCCACGGCCGGAGCCCGAGGAGAACGTGGCGGCCCGGGTCCGCGCCGGAAGGCCCGATCACAAGACCGGGGGGCCTGCCTCCGAAATCGCCGCCCTGCTGCCGGGCCCGGCCCGGGGCCAGCCACCCTCTCCTGCTCCCTAGCATCGCCCCCGGCCACATTCCGGTCGCGATGAGATGGGCGACGCCGGTGCCGCGGACCCTACTGCGGACGGAGCAGGATCTCCAGTATCTGGGCGGCATCCCTGACAAAACGGGGGCAGACCGTGATGAAGACCCCCTTCTCGCGGGCTTCCGCCAGACCATCGAGAGTGCCCAGATCATAGCCGATGAGCTCCCGGCAGTCCAGTGAACCGTGCAGGGTCTCGAAGCTCCGGTTGAACTCCCGGATCAGCTGGTACGTGATCTCAAGGGCGTCCCGGGGGTTGGCGGCCGTCACCTTCTGTGACAGCCCCAGCACCATGTAGGCCCCGCTCACCGCACCGCAAGTGCGTCCCAGGCGCGCCATGCCCCCGCCAAAGCCCTGGGCGATTGTGAGCGCCATGTCGCGCTCCAGCCCGAAATCAGGGCCATAGGTGCTCAAGATGGCCTGGGCGCAGTTGGTCCGATGGCCGGCCATCAGGTCGTGCGCTTCTTCTGACCTGTCCATGCGGATAAATATAGCACAAAAGGCGGTGCCCGCTGCCGCGCGTGGGGCAGCGGCCCGCTGCCCCGCACCTGGCAGCCGCCGTCGCCGGCCGCCAGGCCTCCCGGCCGCTCTTGACACGTGCTGTGTATCATGATATGTTCACAGAAGTCACAAGCTTGGACGCATCTTCCACATTCGGGCAAGGCATTCAAGATGACGCGGGACACCGGCTGTCGCTCAGGCAGTGGCACAGATCGCACTCGATCATGACCCGTCGGGCCACGGGAGGGCCAGCCCCGCACGGCCCTGGGGGAGGGGGGAACCAGCGTGGAGCGTTCGTCAACCAGGAAATCATCGGAACAGCCCGCGTTGTGGAGCCAGCCGCCGAAACCAGCCGCCGCCGCGGTGCCACAGGATCAGCCTCTGTCGGGCTCCGGTATCCCCACCAGGGACCTTTACGGACCAGACGACACGGCCGGCATCGACTACGCCCGGGACATAGGTCTCCCGGGCGAACCGCCCTACACCCGCGGCGTATACCGCACCATGTACCGGGGCCAGCTCTGGACCATCAGGCGGCTCTCCGGGTACAACACGCCCGAGGAGTCCAACAAGCTCTTCCGCGAGGAATATGAGCTGGGCCAGACGGGTTTCGCGGTGGCCCCCGACATGACCACCTGCGTCGGCATGGACTGCGATGATCCCCGGGTGTCCGTGGACGTGGGCCACTCCGGGGTGCCGGTCTGCTCCGTCGAGGACATGGAGACGCTGTTCGACGGACTGCCCATAGAGAAGGCCTCCACCTACCTCGCCGACAAGCACGGCCTCATCACTGCCATGTACTTCGCCGTGGCGGAGAAGAGGGGGCTGGACATCGCCCAGCTCCGCGGCACCACCGCCAACTGCATGCTGGCCTGGACCGTGCTCGCCCTCCCCAACCAGCTGCCTCCGCCAGGATACCTGCGATACGCGGTGGACTTCGTGGAATGGTGCGCCGAGCATGCCATGAAGTGGTACCCGGTGTCCTTCGACAGCTACAACACCCGCGACCTCGGCGTGAACGCCTGGCAGGAGCTGGGGATGCTGTTCGCCACCGCGGTGGACTACATCGAGGAGGAGAGGAGGCGGGGGCGGGTGCCCCTCGACCGGTTCGTGAGACGCTTCTCCTTCAACGTGGCCGCCCACAATGACTTCTTCGAGGAGATCGCCAAGCTGCGCGCGGCGAGGCGCATGTGGTCCCGCATCGTCAGGGAGAGGTACGGCATCCAGGACCCGCGCTGCGCCCAGTTCCGCGTCCACGTTCAGAGCTCCGGCTCCACGCACACCACGCAGGAGCCGTACAACAACCTCATCCGCATTGCCTACCAGGTGCTGGCCGGTGTCCTGGGCGGGGCCCAGTCGATTCACGCCAACGGCTACGATGAAGGGGTGTGCCTGCC
>ERZ1649853.349-NODE-349-length-19462-cov-5.992013_pt1 | contig 19462 bp, 14 predicted proteins | sample MGYA00575353_ERZ1649853 | MGnify/ENA primary metagenome ERZ1649853 (study PRJEB40853, sample SAMN11349654) | freshwater sediment metagenome | isolation source: river sediment | host: Sediment | place: India: Okhla Barrage, New Delhi | collected 2017-02-21 ...
ATTGATCACGAATTGTCCGCTCACTCCATCCGGAAGGCTCCCTTCTGGTATCGAGAGCTGAGCCTGATTGGTATCGACTGTCTGAGATGCGCCAGTGTTAACAATAACGGTATTCACTGGTTCGTAGGTCAGTTTTCCTTCACTCGGACCGGTAGATTCATTCGATGTGGTTTGGATTGGGAAATTCCCAAACAAAGACGCCAACTTCCCGGATTTCATCAGCAAAAACCCAGTTACTGCCAATCCGATGCAAAGGAATGCACCGATACCAAGGATCAGCAGCACTGGGCTTTTCTTTTTTCTGGAGATGGGAACCTGGTAAGCTGAGAGCAGGGGAATTCCCGGTGGAATATTTGCTGTGGCGGTGATTGCCGGAGGGGGAATGCTTGATACCTGGTTTGTGTTAGGTTGATTCAGGTTAGAAGGGTCCATAAATACCCATTGCCCACCCTGAAATACGCACCACTTGGCGCTCTGGGCATGCAGCATCCATAATTGCCCTGAAGCATCATAAACAGTGATCTGGTTTACTGCATCCTGGAATTGCTGGTAGGTGATTATCCCCTTGTTGCACTGATCAGCGTAATAGCGGTATTGATTTTCAGCGGTTTGAAAATCCATAGGAATCCTTCCTTTTCCACTACTGACTGAATGTTGTAGATAACTAAAGTATATAGCAGAAAACCCCGGTTAAGAATGTTAACCCTAGTGGACTTGACTTATTAGAAAAGGTGTATAATTGCGGCAACTTAATACAGGCGCTGATCAGGACGAGTAATCATGGCTATCCTTTAGAGAGCAGGAATCCCGGCTGAAAATTCCTGCAGGAGAATCGAGATGAAAACCCCCTGGGAGCCTAATCCCCAAACAGTTGATCTGGAGTAAGGAAAACGATTGACCGCGTTATTGGTCACAGAGATGATCTTTAATAGATCAATCTGGGTGGAACCGCGTGAATAATTTCTCGCCCCAGCAGGGACGGGATTTTTTGTTTATATTAGAAGGAGTAAGAATGGCAGATAAAAAGAATGAATATGAACAATCGCAGTTGTATCGGATCCGTCACTCCACAGCTCACGTGATGGCACAGGCTGTCCTGGAGAAATTCCCTGAGGGCAAAGTCGCCATCGGTCCGGCAATTGACGACGGTTTTTACTATGACTTTGATCTTCCGCGTCCCTTAACCCCCGAGGATTTAGAAGCCATCGAAAAACGAATGCGCGGCATCATCCAGGGGAAAGAGACTTTTGAGCGCAAGGTAATTTCTGCGGAGGAGGCAAAAAAGATCTTTTCCGACCAGCCTTTTAAACTGGAACTCATTGAAGGGTTGGAGACTGGTAAAGAAGATGAAGACGGGAATCCTCTTGAAGAAAAGCCTGAGATTTCTATCTATACCAGTGGTGCATTTGTGGATCTCTGCCGTGGTCCGCACGTTGCCAGCACCTCAGAAATCAACCCTCAGGCTATTAAGCTTATGTCGGTGGCTGGAGCTTACTGGCGGGGCGACGAAAAACGTCCCATGCTTCAGCGCATCTATGGGACCGCCTGGCAGAAACCGGATGAACTCAAGGATTATCTTTGGCGGGTAGAGGAAGCCAAAAAACGCGATCATCGAAAAGTAGGACACGATCTTGATCTCTACAGTGTCAATGAAGAGATTGGCGGCGGGTTGATCCTTTGGCATCCCAAGGGAGCAAAAATCCGCAAGATTGTAGAGAACTTCTGGTCATCCGAGCATGAAGCCAATGGGTATGATTTTGTTTATACGCCGCATATCGGCAAGGCACATCTCTGGGAGACAAGTGGGCATCTTGGATTCTACAAGGAGAATATGTACGCTCCTTTAGAGATCGATGGACAGCAGTACTATCTGAAACCAATGAACTGCCCATTCCATCTTTACATCTATAAGAGCTCCCTTCGCTCTTATCGGGATCTTCCCTTGCGGTTTGCTGAAGAAGGGACGGTCTACCGTTACGAACGCAGTGGCGTCCTGCATGGGTTGATGCGCGTCCGCGGTTTTACCCAGGATGATGCCCACCACTTCTGCCGTCCTGATCAGATGCCTGCCGAAATCGATTTCACCCTGGATTTCAGCTTGCATATCCTGCGTAGTTTTGGTTTCAATGATATCCATGCTTACTTAAGTACAAAACCGGAAAAATCTGTGGGTGAACCTGAACAGTGGTCTGCAGCTGAAAAAGCGCTGGAGGAATCTCTCAAGCGGGCAAATGTGGAATATGACGTGGATAAGGGCGGCGGAGCGTTCTATGGTCCCAAGATCGACCTGAAAGTGAAGGATGCTATCGGACGCGAATGGCAGTTGTCAACCATCCAGTTTGATTTCAATGAACCGGAACGCTTTGACCTGACCTATATCGGCGAAGATGGGCAGCCTCACCGGCCTTACATGGTCCACCGCGCCTTATTAGGCAGTCTTGAGCGTTTCTTTGGGGTTTTGATCGAACATTACGCGGGAGCTTTCCCTGCCTGGTTGTCCCCGATTCAGGTAGCGATTATCCCGATTGCCGATCGTCATATGGAATATGCTGGCAAAGTTCAGCAGGAATTGAAAAAGGCAGGCTTACGGGTGCAATTGGATGACCGAGGCGATAGGATGAATGCCAAGATCCGCGATGCCCAGAATCAAAAGATTCCTTACATGCTGGTGATTGGCGATAAAGAGCAGGAGGAAGGAAAAGTGGCCTTACGTCTTCGCAATGGCGAGAACCCCGGGCTGATGCTAGTGAAAGAATTCATCCAAAAGGCATTGGAAGATATTGCGAACAAGGGGTAATAGCAAAAGAAAACAATCAATAACCCGGGAGACAGAAAAGTCTTCCGGGTTCTTCTATAAGTTTTAGAAAAAATGCTGCTGAACAAATACCTGAACATTCCACGTTTGTTTGCTTAGGGCAAGGATTCAGTATAATCAATTGTATGTCTACGAAAAATCCGAAAGTTCAAGATTTTCCTCATCGCCGCTTTAATCCTTTAACTGGTGAGTGGGTACTTGTTTCACCGCAGCGGACAAAACGGCCCTGGCTGGGACATGTTGAAAAAGCAGCAGAGGTGAATCTGCCGGCTTATGATCCGGGTTGCTACCTTTGCCCCGGAAATGAACGCGCTGGTGGGGTGAAGAATCCGGCGTATGCGAACACATTCGTTTTCGATAATGATTTCGCAGCATTGACCTTTGACGGGGATTCGTTTACTTCAGAAGAAAATTCTCTATTCCTGGCTCAGTCTGAAAAGGGGACGTGTAAAGTGGTGTGCTTTTCTCCACGACATGACCTGACCATCCCTGAATTGCATGTGGATCAGGTTGCAGATGTGATCAGGACCTGGAGCAGCGAGACAGCTACGTTATTCAAGCATCCGGGCATCCAACATGTGCAGGTTTTCGAGAATAAAGGTGCCATCATGGGATGTTCCAACCCTCATCCGCACAGCCAGATTTGGGCACAGCAGTCCATCCCCAATGAACCGGCAAAGGAACTTGCCCGGCAACAACAATACCAGGCAAAGAATAGCCGACCTTTACTCCTGGATTACCTGGAAGAGGAACAGAAACGAAAAACACGGGTATTGTTCGAGAATGATAGTTTTTCTGCCATTGTGCCTTACTGGGCTGTGTGGCCCTTTGAGGTGCTCATCATTGCGCATCGTCAAGTTAAGGACTTACCATCATTATCCGAAACAGAGATCGCTGAATTGGCAGAGATCTACCGTAAGGTGACCATTGCTTATGATAATTTGTTTGAGGTTTCTTTTCCATATTCCATGGGATTCCACCAGGGACCGAATGATGGCGAGCCTCATCCTGAATGGATATTGCATGCTCATTTTTACCCGCCGCTTTTGCGTTCAGCGACTGTGCGGAAATTCATGGTTGGTTACGAAATGTTGAGTATGCCGCAGCGGGATATCACCCCCGAAATTTCAGCAGAAAGGTTGCGGGCTCTTCCTGATGTCCACTATAAACAAAAATCTCATTGATCGGGTTGAAGCTCAATTCAAAAACAGGTTTGGTGCTGCCCCTGACTTTATTGCCCGCGCTCCCGGCAGGGTGAATTTGCTTGGTGAGCATGTGGACTACAATGATGGGTTTGTTATGCCGGCAGCGATCGATCGCGCCACTTATGTTGCCTTCTCAGTGTCTACGGATGGCGTCAACCGGATCGTTGCTTTGGATCTGGGTGCGCAGGTTTGTTTCACGAACGATTCCATCAGGTTCAAAAAACAGGAGGATGATACGGAGCTTCCTGAATGGGGACTTTATTCTGCTGGAGTGGCTAAAATAATGGCTGATGAAGGCATGCCGCCTTCACCAATTCACGCTGCCTTTGCATCAGATGTGCCGCGTGGTTCTGGGCTCAGTTCATCAGCCTCGGTTGAAGTTGCTTTTTTCACAGCCTGGCAGCAACTTGGGGGCTGGGTTGTCGATAAAATGAAAAAAGCTAGGCTCTGTCAGAAGGCGGAGATTGAATACGTAGGTGTCAACTGCGGGATTATGGACCAGTTTGCCTCGGTCTGCGGTGAAGAAAACCGGATCTTGTTTCTCGATTGCCAGTCATTGAACTGGCAGCTCCTGGCGCTGCCGCCCGGGGTTTCAATTATTATTGCTGATACCTCAGTCCGCCGCAAATTAACCACAGGCGGATATAACATCCGGCGGAAGGAATGCGAAACTGCGTTAAACTTAATCAAAGAGCAGATCCCCGGGATTGCTTCTTTTCGTAATGTCCCTATGGATCTATTTGAAAAGGTCGCCCCATCCATGCCTGAGAATATCTTGCGCCGGGCCAGGCATGTGATATCGGAAATAGATCGCACAGGCAAAGCCAGGAAGCTGCTCGAACGAGGAGACTTAACCGGTTTTGGGCGATTGATCAGTGAGACCCATTCCAGTCTTCGCGATGACTTTGAGGTATCCTGCCCAGAATTGAATGTGATGGTTGCCATTGCCCACTCTCTGGAAGGTTGCCTGGGAGCGCGTTTGACCGGGGCTGGTTTTGGTGGATGCACTGTAAACCTGGTAGAAACCGATAAGGCTGAATGTTTTATTCAACAACTAGTAAGCGCTTATAATGAAAAAACCGGGCTGGTTCCCGCTGTGTACCTTTCAAATGCCTCAGATGGGGCCGGGATCTTATAAAAATGAAAACAATAACCCGATGATCATCCATCGGGTTATTGTTAAGTTCATTTTGCCAGGAAGGTTTTCAACCCTTGGATGAGATGCCCATTCAACATTTCCACCAATCCTTTAACCTGGTAATTGGTTAATCCCTCGTCCATTGTTGTCAGGAAGCGCAGTGGCATATCCATAAGCATTTTTTCAGCAATGATCTTTAAATCCGCATTATCCTTGGACATTTTGTTTATTTGCATTTGAACATACTTTAAAAGCATCCGCCCGATAAAACGATCTTGAATGTCCGTTATCGTTGAGTTGATCGTGTGAGGGCCGCCCTTGATTCTTTCCCGTTGCGGGATGGGTCTTCCGAGCAGGTTTTCAAATTCAGTATCCGATATCGCTAACCCGTTCGACAGGTTGGCAAAACCGGGCAGGGAATCACGCAAAGGGATGCGACTGGGCGTTGGATTACCAGCGACTTCGATGGTCTTCGACAGACGGATGTCTCGGCTGGATGAACTGATGCGAACCTCATAGTTTCCGTTCTCGATTTCCCAGCGGTCCGAGTGGGTATTGAAATAAGAAAGATCAGATGTGGTGATGGTGAAAGCAACTTCCTTGCTTTCACCGGGTTCCAGAGTAACCTTTTCAAATCCCTTTAATTCCTGCGCCGGGCGGATAATTTTGGGATTCTGGCAACCAATATAGAGTTGAACTACTTCCTTCCCGGGTACCTGGCCAGTATTTTTAACCTTACAGGAAATCCGGATCTCATCATTACCCTCCAGTTTCCTCTTGCTCACTATCAATCCGTTATACTCAAATTGCGTATAGGATAATCCATAACCAAAAGGAAAGCGTACGGTTTTTCCTGCTGAGTCATAGAATCGGTATCCCACAAACAATCCCTCGCGATATTCCACAGTCTGTGAATAACCGGGGAAGTAATTATATGAAGGATTATCTTCCAGAGATGCAGGCCAGGATTCAGCCAGTTTCCCGCTGGGATTCACCTTTCCCAGCAGCAGGTCTGCACACGCTCCTCCGCCAGCCTGTCCGCCAAGATACATCAATAGGATAGCCCGTGCTTTATCGACCCAGGGGATCTCCATTGGAGCTCCACCCAACAGGATCACAACGAGATTCCTATTCACTTCGCTGACAGCTTCGATCAATTTGACATGATTTGCGGGCATCCGCATAGATTCGCGGTCGAATCCTTCAGCTTCATAACGGTCCGGTAACCCGGCAAAGAGAAACACGACCTCTTTGTCTTTTGCGGTCCGGCAGGCTTCATCCAGCATAACTGGGTCAATACCGTCAGAATTTATCGGGTATCCATCAGCATACTCGGCATCTATCCCTGCTGCCAGTAACTCTTCATAGGTGTTGTCCAGTTGATAGGGCAGGATCTTTGAACTGCCTGTCCCCTGGTAGCGCGGGTTTTTTGCAAATGCACCGATAATGGCGCATTTAGCCTGCAGGTTTACCGGCAGGATTCTTCCATCGTTCTTCAACAATACCGCTGATTGTGCAGCGGCGGACCTTGCCAGGGCATGATGTTCTGTTTGTTCGTACCGGCAAGATTTCCGGTTTTGCGATTTAAGGATTAATTCGGTCACTCTCATGGCTGAAAGATCAAGCTTATCCATCGGCAGTAGACCGGATTCGACGGCTTGGATTATCTCTCTATCATGTGCGTCATCCACATGCGGCATCTCAATATCCAACCCGGCCAGCAACCCTGTTACCCGATCAACCGTGGCACCCCAATCGGAGATCACCACGCCTTCGTATCCCCATTCTTTGCGCAGAATGGTGGTGAGCAATCGATCATTTTGGCTGGCAAATTCTCCGAATAACCGGTTGTAGGAGCACATTACCGTCCAGGGCTTGGATTTTTTAACAGCGATCTCAAACCCCTTCAGGTAGATCTCGCGAAATGTCCGTTCATCCATGACCGAGTCGATGGTCACCCGTTTTGTTTCCTGGTTGTTGGCTGCAAAATGCTTCAGTGATACACCGACTTCCTGACTTTGCACACCATCAATAAACGCAGCCGCAATTTCACCTGAAAGAAATGGATCTTCGCTGAAATACTCGAAGTTCCGGCCGCATAAAGGAGAACGCTTGATATTAATGCCCGGTCCCAGCAAAACAGCTACTTCTTCCTGCCGGCACTCCTCGCCAATGGCTTTTCCAATTTCTTTCATCAATTGCCGGTCAAAAGAACAGGCGGTGGCAGATGCAGTCGGAAAGCAGGTGGAGGGTACGCTGGCATTCAACCCGAGGTTTTCCCTGCCGGATTCCTGTTTGCGCAGACCATGCGGTCCATCTGTGACCATGATCTCCGGGATCCCCAGCCTCTCAATCCCTTTCAGAAACCAGAAGTTTTTTCCGGAGCACAAAGATGCCTTCTCGGAAACAGTCATCTGTGCAACAAGTTTCTTGGCTTGTTCTCTATAATTCATCAGTTTTCTCCACTGGCAAGATAGTTCCCTTGATTTATTGTACCCATTATGCGAATGATGGCAAACAAAGGCATAAAAAATTCATCTCTCGGTGTAATTTTGGGTGAATCAAAAAGCAGCAAATTACCTATAATGTATATACAACTCGAGCGTACCAACCTGAAAACCGCTCCGAGGAGGGAACCGATGGGTAAAAAACCAAAGAAGGTTGAGAATCCTGAAAACGATAAAAAGAATAAAAAACTTGAATCACCCATTGAGCTATCAGAGTCGACTGCGGAGGTGAAGCAAAAAAAGGAAACAAAGGGCAAAAAAGCTTTGCCGGCAAATGCCGCACCCAAACCAAAAATGACCACCAAGGAATATGAAAAAGAGCTTGGCAAACTGGAGATCGAGCTGGTTAAACTCCAGGAGTGGATCAAGGTCAAAGGTCTCAAGATAGTTATTATCTTTGAAGGAAGAGACGCGGCTGGGAAGGGTGGGGCGATTAAGACCATCATGGAAAGCCTGAATCCTCGTTTTGCCCGTGTTGTAGCACTCGGTGTTCCTACCGAGAAGGAAAAAACCCAATGGTATTTCCAACGTTATGTTCCGCACCTGCCAGCCGCTGGAGAAATGGTGCTCTTTGACCGCTCATGGTACAACCGTGCCGGGGTTGAACGGGTTATGGGCTTCTGCACCGAGGACGAGTACCAGGAGTTCGTGCGGACCTGTCCGGAATTTGAACGTATCCTCGTCCGCAGCGGTATCCTTCTGTTGAAATACTGGTTCTCAGTGAGTGATGAAGAACAGGAACGCCGGTTCCAGGCACGGATCGATGATCCCACCAAGCATTGGAAACTCAGCCCAATGGACCTGGAAGCTCGTACAAAATGGGTGGAATACTCCAAAGCAAAAGATGCCATGTTCTTCCATACGGATATCAAGCAGGCACCCTGGTTGGTGGTGAACGCGGACGATAAAAAGCGCGCCCGTTTGAATGTAATCTGTCATCTTCTGAGTATGATCAAGTATGAAGATCTGACCCCCATTCAGCTCACTTTGCCGCCAAGGCAACAGGATGATGGGTATGTTCGACCGCCAATGACGGATCAGACTTTCGTACCGGAAGTGTATTAGAGTTTGTTTCGACTTTAACCAAAGACCCTGGGGTATACACCCGGGGTCTTTTTCTTTATTAAATTGGCTTAATCAGCTTGAGACGGGTCGTAAGTGATCTCTTTAACTTCCACGTTGGCGCAGCGTAGGAAATCGAGCGCATTTTCATCCACGCGATAAGCCACGTTGTATACAAGCCGAGTGATCCCAGCATTAATGAGGGCTTTGGTGCAATTGATGCATGGAAAATGCGAGACATAACACGTGCAGCCGCGGGTGGAAACACCGTGCAAGGCTGCCTGGATGATGGCATTGGTCTCCGCATGGATGGTCCGGACACAGTGTCCCTCAACCAGTAAATGACCAATCTCGTCACAATGGGGCTGCCCTGCGGGAGAACCATTGAAACCGGTGGTCAGGATGCGTTTATCCAGCACCAGTACGCAACCGACGAATGCCCGGTCGCAAGTGCTTCGCTCAGAAACCGCATAAGCGATTTTCATAAAATAAGAATCCCAATCAGGCCGCATTGATTGTTCCCTTTCTACTCGTGAATTAAAAATCAAAATAGCTTTGAATTTCAAACGGGTGCGGGCGTACAGATAACTGGCATTCTTCCTTCCGCTTGGCTGCTATCCAGTCAGAAACGATTTCCTCATCGAAAACGCCATCACTCATCAGGTAATCATGGTCTTTTTCAAGTGCATCCAATGCCTGTCCAAGTGAGGTGGGCAGGGATTTGATGGTAGCCCGTTTTTCATCTGACCATGCGAAGATATTTTCGTTGATTGGACCAAATCTCATTTCAGTCGGATTCAATTTCCGTTTGATCCCATCCAAACCCGCCATCAGCATGGCCGCCATCGCCAGGTAAGGGTTGCAGGTCGCATCCGGAGGGCGGAACTCCATACGCACCTTATCCGGTTCAGTTGCATACGCTGGCACCCGGATGGCGGCGCTGCGGTTTCCAAGTGAATAAAAGCAGTTTACTGGGGCTTCAAACCCCGGGACTAATCTGCGGTAAGAATTGGTGGTGGGATTGGTATACGCCAGCAGGCTTGGCGCATGCAAAAGCAGACCAGCGATATAAGCCAGTGCGGTCTTACTCAGTTTATCCGGTGCGGCGGCATCATAAAAGGTGTTCTTGTTTTTCTTGAATAACTGCTGGTGGAAATGCATACCACTACCAGCTTCACCGAAAAGCGGTTTTGGCAGAAATGTGACTGCCTGCCCGGCATAATGCGCGCTCATCCGGGTAACATACTTGATCATCATCGTGGCATCGGCAGCTGCGATCATTCCCATCAAGGGGGTTTCGATCTCGCATTGTCCCGGACCGCCCACCTCGTGATGGTGATATTTAACTGGAACCCCCATCTTTTCTAGAGTAGTAACTATATGGGTTCGTAAATTGAAAAGCTGGTCTCTGGGGGGGATGGCATGGTAGCCGCCATGTAATGGCAGGGTATTCCCAAGCCCCTGGCTTCCGGAATTCCAGGCAGCTTCCAGTGCTTCCACCTGGTAACTGGCTTTATTGATGTCGTTTTCGAAACTGACTTTGCTGAATACATAGAACTCAAACTCCGGACCCCAGATGCTGTGGTCTGCTGCACCGCTGCTCACAAGCGCGTCTTCAGCGCGCCGGGCAATTTCACGCGGATCCCGGAAATAGCGTTTCTTGGAGATGGCTTCCACGATGTAGCAGATGAAACTCAGGGTGGGAACTTCCCAGTAAGGGTCGAGGACCCCGGTACTCAGATCAGGGATGAGTGCCATATCGCCGGACTTAACGCTTTTCAAGCCCACGCTTGACCCATCAAAACCGACCCCGGCTTCCATCACCCCCATATCAAATGCGCTCGCGGAAAGTGTCACATGGTGCCAACGGCCCCATAATCCGCAGAATTTCAGATCGATCATCTGAATTTTTTCTTTCTGGATGAAAGCTTGTGCTTCAGCAAAAGAGTTGAACATAAAATCTCCTCAGTTGGGATACCCTTATTCTACTATAGGACAGATTTCAAACTAAACCACATGAGGAGACCGGGATCTCCAGGATTTTCAGTATTTCATTTGAGCCGTCTGAAAAGAGAAGAGTATAATCACATAATTCTTGAAAACAGGTGGAAAAATGGGATTAAATGAAACCGCATTTAAAGAAAAGAATCATGCTGCATTAACCTCGGTCATCGCCGCTATTGGATTAACCGCTTTTAAAATTGTAGTTGGTGTTATTACCCACAGTCTGGGCATTTTGGCCGAAGCTGCGCACTCTAGTTTGGATCTTGTGGCTGCACTGGTCACTCTCTTTGCAGTCCGGAAATCAGGCAAGCCGGCAGATAAGGAGCATTCTTATGGTCATGGAAAGATTGAGAACCTTTCTGCGCTTTTTGAAACCTTGCTTTTGCTGGCTACCAGCGTTTGGATCATTTATGAGGCTGTCCGACGATTGATTTTTAATAATGTTGAGGTTGAAGTCAATGCATGGGCATTTATTGTAATGGCAGTCTCAATAATTATTGATGCATCCCGGTCAAGAGTCTTGTATAATGCAGCGAAAAAATATAACAGCCAGGCGCTGGAAGCTGATGCACTCCACTTCAGTACTGACATCTGGAGTTCATCTGTCGTGATTCTAGGTTTGATTGGTGTGTTGATCAGCAATAAATTTCCTGCTTTTCGCTGGCTGCATCAGGCGGATGCAGTAGCAGCCATTGGTGTTGCTCTCATCGTTATCTTTGTAAGTTACAATCTAGGCAAACGCACCATCGAAGGGTTGATGGATACAGCTCCCAACGGCATAGACGAAAAGATTAATGCCAAAGTCTCCTCTATCGCAGGGGTTCTTAATTGCCACCAGATCCGTGTTCGAACTGCAGGAGCAGAATCCTTTGTGGATGTACATATCCTTGTGGATGGAAATCTGAGCCTTGCTGAGGCACATAAAATAACCGAAATTGTCGAAAATGAAATTAAAGAGTTATTACCCGGTGCTGATGTAACTGTTCATCCCGAATCCCCAGGTGAAGAAGGTCTGGCAACTATAAAAGAGGATGCATCCTCTGAAAAACAGGTAAACTAATCACTGGAAAAAAAGACCCTTGGCTATTCACCAGGGGTTTTTTTAAGGTCCATCCTTACCAAACAAATCCAACACTGGGCTTACCGAGAATCATGTCATCGAAAATCAGTTCGGCATTCTTGTTAGCCATTCCAAGGCAAACATGCGCAGGTAGGAGGTGTTCCTCGCGGGGATGGCAGTATCGCGCGGATGGCGCTTCCACCCATTCGCACATCCTTTTTTCACGATCCTCTTGGCTCATATTGCTGGTCATCGTTTCAATCAACCAGTCCTGGAAGGCATCATTTGCAGCGTCTTCCCGGGTTTCTCCTCCCCATGAAAATGCCCTCATGTTATGAAAGGAAAATCCCGAACCGATGACCAGGATATTCTCACCAAGCAATCCTTGAAGAGCTCGCCCAAGGTATATGTGCTTTTCTGCGTTCAATCCGCGGATCAGGGAAAGTTGTAAGCAAGGGATGTCCGCTTCGGGGTACATCATCTTTAATGGAATAAAAACCCCGTGATCGAAGCCGCGGTCAAAATTGATATCCGATTCTATGCCGCACTTTTGCAGCATATCCTTGATTCGTAGCGCGGTTTCAGGGCTACCTGGTGCAGGGTAACTGACTTTGTAAGCCTCTTCAGGGAACCCGTAATAATCGTAGAATAAGGGCGGGGTTTTACTGCCAATGAGGGTTGGAACGTGCTCCTCCCAATGAGCTGATACCACTAGGATCAGATCAGGTTTGTGCAGTCTGGATGGTAATGCGGTCATGAAGTCGATCATTGCTTTATGGCCGGGATCTCCTAGTATGGGGAGGGGTCCTCCTCCGTGGCTGAAATAGACTATCTGGGCTTTTCTGTCAGTTGTGTGTGTCATTCTTTATCCTTGTCAGGAATGGATCTACAAAAATTCAAATTCGGTGCACCCGAATCGCAGACTCGCCGCTGCGCGGGCACTTATACTCGCAAATCCCGCAGCCGATGCACTTGTTGCGGTTCACATGTGGCAGTTTAAGGGTGAATGTACTGCCGTCTGGATTGATGATTGCTCTGTCTTCCAAAGTGATCGCTTTCTCGGGCAGCGGGCACATCTCTTCGCATACGATGCAGGTGGTCCCATCCGCCCAGGGTATGCACCGGTTCTCATCGATGAATGCTTCACCGATCACCCAGGCGTGTTTTTCCTCCAGCGAGAGTGGTAGGATCGCCTGCACGGGGCAGATGCTCCCGCACTGATTGCAGGTATACAGGCAATAACCGGTTCTGGGGATAAAGGCCGGGGTGAACACTCCCTCCAGTCCTGATTCACTTATCGATGTTTGCAGTGCCCCGGTTGGGCAGGTGCGCATGCACAAGCCGCAGCGCACACATTTACTTAAGAGGTCTTCATTCTCTGCACCGGGTGGGCGGAGGAGAAAATTAGACCCCTTTCCTTCTGCAGGTTTGGTTTCAAGGACTGCCAGGCCGGTAAGAGTGATTGCTCCAGTCAGCAAAACCTGTCTTCTTCCTGGATCGTAAACCATTTTCCCGCTTGGTCTCCAATCCGGAGAGAACTTAATATGGCTCGTAGGACAACTCCTCAGACAATCCATGCATAAGGTACATTCAGCCGGATCAGAGGCATATCCTCTATCAGGATCGATCGTTCCGGTGGGGCAGGCAGATTCACAACGGGTACAGGCGAGGCAATCCCCATCCACTTTTCTCTTGAATAGTGCAATCCGTGAAATCAATCCGAGCAAACCACCCAGCGGGCAGAGATAACGGCACCAGAACCGCTCCGCCAGGATGTTGAGTGCAATCATTCCGATAAGAATTAAGGTCGGTAACCAGACGTAACGCGCTCCGACGACTCCCAGCGGGAAGATTTCAGGGCGTAGTGCCTGATCAAGCCACATCAGTGTCGAGTTCATCCAGGGAATATTTGACAGTAATCGCTCGAAACCCGTAAACGCAGTATTCAGGGCGGGACCAATCCCCCCGGTCATGATTCTGACCCAGAGGGTGATGGGATCCAGCAGGATGAGCGTCAGGTTTCCAAACAATGCTGCCAGGAGTATGGCAGTAAGGATGAGGTATTTTCCTGCTCTCCAGGAATCAGAGATCGGTTTTCTTGCCTTTATCCTGCTTCGAAACGGAAAGAAATCGAGGAGGGTGCCAATCGGGCACACCCATCCGCACCACGCACGTCCAATTACCAGGGTCAACCCAATAATCGCCAGGCTTAGGAGCATACCAACGGTTAGTGTTCTGCTCGCAATGGCTTGTGCGAGTGCCAGCAGTGGGCTTAATTCAACCGGTAAACGCGCTGCTGCAACCCCCCAGGTTATACTGGCGGTTGTCGTCCAAAGCACCAGCCATAGAACCAGAAATAAGAGTTGAACGCTTTTACGCAGCTGGCTCCAGTTAAAGGCTTTACCCCGCAAGATTGATCTCCCGGATGTTTAACCCGCCAAGGTCACTTCTTCCAAGTCCGGATTTCGCTCCAACCCGGATGTAATCGAGGTCCTCCGGCTGCAGACCGAAAAGGGTTGCAGCGTAGCTGTCAGCAGCCACAATGTCTGGTGATACGATAAGTGTATCCAGTTTCTTAACATCCGCCAGGTTACCACCCGTTGGTCCGTTGTCGGTTAAGATTCTCACCGCATCAACGACTGTCAGTTTTGGCCGGATCTTGGTCGCCAGGTCGGTCAACCGGTTGCCAAAATCCCGGTGGATCTGCTCGCGGTTCGTGATCAGCCCCATCAGGTTTTTCATGCCCAGGGTCAGCCTTGACATACCATGGTGTTTGGCAATTGGAACATCGATCACTGTATCTGCGCTGAATACATCCTCATAGATTTCCGCGCTTCTTAATCCCAGGGCGTTTTCGATCTTTACTTCCTTGAATTTGAAGTAAGCCATTTGGACCATTTCACCGCCATTGGCTTCCACCTGTTCACCTATACCGCTCGATTGGTAAGCCTGGTCAGCAGAACCGCCAAACGGGTAATCCATCACTTGCACCTTGCCGGCACCAGCCTCAAAGCACAATTTCACCAATGCTCCGACCACCCATGGATTGGTTGTCGTTGCATACTCATACGGATAATAACAGGTGCAAATGTTGGGTTTGATGATCACCCATCCGCCACGCGGGACAAAGCGCTCCATTCCTCCAATTGCGGTTAGCGCTGCCTGTACCAGTGACTCCGGTTCGGCATTGCGCGCTACCACCAGGTCCGGCAGTGTGGCAGGAACCTCAGTTGAGTCACCAGGAGTTTCTGCAACCGGTGTATCGGTTACCGCGCCGAAAGGCGTGTTGGTGATGGAAGGGGAACTACCTTGCGTTAAGTCCTCGGCTGCCCGTTGGCAGGCAGCCAGCAGTGGGGTTGCGGCAATTGCCGTTGACCCGGCAAGTATAACTTTTAGTGCTTTCCTACGGCTGATCTCTTTCATGTATCCTCCTTACCAATAAGAAAAACTTTCAGGATGCAATAAGATAATTCAGTCTAAAGACTTTGTTGGGCGATGTCAAGAGCAAGGAATATCGCCTTAACGACGTGAGATACCCGGTGTTTACAATAACCGCAGATTTTTAGGAGTCTAAGACCTTTTTTGCAAAATCAAACCCAAATTTTCTGCCTTCGTTGATATCTCCGGAATCCGGAGTTCCTTGATATTCAAAATTACCATAAGATTCCCAGCGGAGTGTTTTTACCAGTTCATTGAATTCACGCTGCCCGCCGCCCCCCCATGCATAACTGCCAAACCCGGCAGCGAGTTTGTTGAAGATGTGCTTGGTTTGCGCCATTTGGAGCAAGGACACCATATCCGGGAACAAACTGCCCTCATATGTCGGAGCGCCGATCACGACTCCTCTGTTTACCCACAGAGAAGGCAGGATCTGGCTGACAGGGTCTTTGGAAACGTGAAAAATCCGAACCGGTACACCGGCATCCATGATCCCCTGGGCGATGACTTCCATCATTCTGGTTGTGCTGCCATACATCGAAGCGTAAAGCAGTGTAACTGCAGGCTCACCCGTTGAACCTGCATAATTTGCCCATTTCCGGTACAGGTCAATGATCCGGCTGGGGTTGTTATGCCAGATGAGACCATGGGAAGGGGCGACAATTTGCAGGGGAAGGTTCTCCAGTTTGGTTATTGCATTCTTAACTGGTTTTGAGTAATTTGCCACGATGGTAACGTAATAACGTAAAGCTTGTTCTTCATACCAGTCTACGGGCACATTCTTGTCATCAAAAATACAGCCATTGAGCGAGCCGTATCCTCCAAAACCGTCACAGGAAAAAAGTATCTTTTCTGTGGTTTCATAGGTCATCATGGTTTCAGGCCAGTGTACGAAGGGTGTGGAGAAAAATTGCAGTTTATGAGCGAACAGGTCGATCTCATCCCCCTCAGCCACCACCTGTACGTTTTCGGTAATCCCATAGAATGACGCAAGCATTTCCTTGGTTTTGGCTGTTCCGACCAGTTTTATCTGTGGAGCAGTCACCAGCAGAGCTTTCAACGCACCTGAATGATCAGGTTCCATGTGATTGATCACCACATAATCCAATGAAGAGGGATCTGTAATGCTGCTGATGTGATCGAACAGTTCATCCGCGGTCATCTTGCTGCAAAGGTCTATGACAGCCTTCTTTTTATCGACGATCAGGTAGCTGTTGTAGGAAACACCTTCTTCTCCTACAGACCATAATCCTTCAAACATTTCGATGTGGCGGTCATTCACCCCTATCCAATATATTGATGGACGCATTTCAACTGGTTGCATAATATCCTCACTTCTCGTTATTAGAGGTGATTTTAACCTCAGCGGTTTGTTTACTACGCGGATTCTTCTGCAAAGAAAAAAGGAATACTGCCAGAAGAATGGCAAAAACGAAGGTAAGCACCACTGGAACGACTTCCAGAGAGATCTGCCTGGCAAGGATTCCGAGGATGGAGGGTGTGATTACTGTACTGGCTGCTCCAGCCGCCATCTGCATGCCAATGGTATTTGCTGCATAGCGATCTCCAACCCGTTCTCGCACGCCGGTGGTGAGCGCAGGAAAAATCGGCGCAATCGAAAAGCCGATTAGTGCCACCGCTGCCACATTTGTCCAGGATGCTGGATTCCACCAGAGCAGGATCGCCCCGAGGATAGCACCTGAGGTTCCAAACAGGATCAGTTTTTCCACGCTAACCCGCTTGGAATAAATACCCGCAAGGATCCTCCCGACCGTGAAGGTCGCCCAGTAACTTCCTGCCCAAAAACCGGCTACCTGGGTGGAAATACCGCGGGATTCGGTCAGCAGCGAATAGGTCCAGGTTCCCAATGAAACTTCAGCTCCGACATAGAGCGCAAAGAGCAGCATGCTTAGCCATACCCGGGGCTGCCTGAGAGTTTCTCTGAAAGAGGTTTTATACTCGGTGATCTTTTTCTCTGCCTGTTGGGTATCGCTTCCGTTTTTCGACCAGAGGGAGAGGGTAAAGATGAAACTGAGTGCCATGAGGAATTGAAATAAGCCAACGATCCGATACCCGGTACGCCAGGAATTTGCCGAGGTTAGCGATAAGGTCATAATGAGTGGCCCCAAGGTTACTCCCACACCATAACTGGCATGCAGCCATTGCATCATCCCTGCGCTGAAATGCGCAGCAACATAGGTGTTTAATCCCGCATCAATGGCTCCCGCGCCAAGGCCGGCAAGAACCCCAAGCGCGACCATCATCCACCATTCAGGGACCAGGGTATAACTGATGAGCGCAGCACCTGTAAGAAGGCAGCTTACCACCAGTACATTGCCCACATGGAATCTTGAAATTAGTTTACCGCTCATGAAACTTGAGAGCAGGTACCCGGAAGTTGCCGTCAGGAAGAGCATCCCGAGCGCATCCAACGGAATCCCAAAATCTTTGCGGATGGTTGGCCATGCAACCCCTAGAAGACCATCCGGCATACCCAGCGCGATGAATGCCACATATGCCAATAAAACGAGTCCGAATTGTGGATGGCGAAATATCCTGCTCAATGATTTCACGATGTTGTCAGACTCCTTCAGGGTTGATTAGAATCTAATTGTAATCCTTTGTCAGAAGCCAGCGGCGTTTGAAAAAAAACGCACTTCAAATTTGAAGTGCGTTTGATTGATGTCTGCTGAGTTAATTATTGCCCGTAACCCCTGCCCTCTATGTAATTTTCCAGCGCATCAGCCCTTGATTTTTCGCTTGAGATGATTTCCTTAACGATGTCGCCAATGGAGATCATTCCGGCAAGTTTACCATTCTCCACCACCGGCAGGTGCCGGATGTGCTCTTTGGTCATTAATCCCATGCAATCTTCAACCGTTTGATCCGGTGTGACCGTGATCACTTTTGGAGTCATGTATTCAACTATTGTTGTGTTAACGATGCAGCGTTCTTTTTCAGCCACTCCATGCACAAAATCCCGCTCAGAGATAATACCCGCAATTTTTTCACCTTCCATAACTAGGAGTGCCCCCACTTGTTTTTCGGTCATCAATTGCAGCGCTTCTAGGACGGAGGTATCCGGAGAAATAGACCAAACCTGCGTTCCTTTTGCTTTGAGCAGCTCGCGAATTTTGTTCATCCTCATCCTTTCACTAATATTAATACCTTTGATAAAAAAATTATACGCTATAGGTCAACCCTTTAAATAACCCTCTTGTTGTTTTTGCGTTTTTACCATAAAGGTGTATAGTATTTTCATACTTTGCTGGAACCAACAATTGATTTCATCATGTTTTGTATCTCTGATCGGAGGTTATGATGCGCGTCTTTCTGTATCGTGTTTATCAGTTCATCATGAAATACATGGTCAGAATGATCATGTGGAAGAATGCCACACTGATCGAAGGTGAAAATAGTATTCTAAAAATACCCGAACTGCTTAAAACCCATGGATTTTCCCGGGTTCTGATGGTTACGGACAAGAACATCACCACTCTCGGACTAACAATCCCTCTCCTTGCAACATTGGAGAAAAACAAGGTTGATTGTTTTGTTTATGATGAGACTGTTCCGAATCCGACAATAGATAATATTGAAGTGGCTCTGATTCTCTATAAGGAGAAATCCTGCCAGGCGATTATTGCGTTTGGGGGCGGTTCACCAATGGATTGCGCCAAAGGTGTGGCTGCGCGGGTTGCCAGACCCCGCAAATCCGTTCCGCAGCTTCGCGGCCTTTTGAAGGTGCTCAAACGAGTACCAGTGATAATTGCAGTGCCAACCACCGCGGGCACCGGTAGTGAAACCACAATTGCGGCGGTGGTATCCAATCCGCACACGCACGAAAAGTATGCTGTCAATGATCCATTCCTTGTGCCAAAGTATGCAGTCCTTGACCCACTCATTACGGTTGGCCTTCCGCCTAACATTACCTCCACGACGGGTATTGATGCATTAACCCATGCTGTTGAAGCCTATATTGGGCGGAGTAACACGGTTGAAACCAATCGGTGTGCCAGGGAAGCGGTGAAATTGATCTCCGACAACCTTTACAAAGCTTATTCTGATGGCAAGAATATCCAGGCCCGAGCCAATATGCTAAAGGCATCCTTCCTTGCCGGTGTGGCTTTTACGAAGGCGTATGTTGGGTATGTACATGCATTGGCGCATACTCTGGGGGGCTACTACCGCATTCCGCATGGACTTGCCAACGCGGTGATCCTTCCATACATG
>ERZ1649853.351-NODE-351-length-19394-cov-6.092507_pt1 | contig 19394 bp, 18 predicted proteins | sample MGYA00575353_ERZ1649853 | MGnify/ENA primary metagenome ERZ1649853 (study PRJEB40853, sample SAMN11349654) | freshwater sediment metagenome | isolation source: river sediment | host: Sediment | place: India: Okhla Barrage, New Delhi | collected 2017-02-21 ...
CAAGAGGCTGTGTCCCGGGGGCGATGATTGATGAGAGCAGACTTCAAAACCGGGGATCGGATTCGCGTCCGAATCGATGATGTGGCCTTTGGCGGAGACGGCGTCGGCCGGGTCTCCGATCGGGTCCTCTTTGTCCCGTTTACGGTGGACGGCGACGAGGCGGAGGTCGAGATCACCGAGGTCCGGAAACGGTATGCGCGGGCAAAACCAATCGGAATTCCTGTCCCGTCAGGCCATCGGGTCCGACCGCTCTGCCCTGATTACACCCGTTGCGGCGGCTGCCGGATGCAGCACATCGCGTACCCCCATCAGTTGGCGCTCAAGCAGAGGCAGGTCGAGGAGACCTTCCGGCGGATTGCCGGCCTGTCCCGGATCCCCATTGCGGAAATCATCCCCTCCCCGCGTCCTTTCGGCTGGCGTGGAAAGGCGGAGTTCCATCTGGCCGGCGGCCGAAAAGGACCGTGCCGTGCCGGTCTGATGGGCGGCAAAAGCCATGAGCTCATCGATATCGAATCCTGCGGAGTAGTCGAGGCGTCGGTGAACGTGAAGTATGGCGATTTCCGGAAGGCACTCCGGTCAAGGCAGGTCCGGCCGTCCGGGAAACGTCAGGTCATCTGGTCCGATGAACCGTCCGAGTCCCCGACGGCGGTTTTTACGGGCCCCGGAGCGCCGCCGGACGTGATCCGTGTGGTGCGCGGCCGTCGCTTGACGGTTCCCGGAAGGGGTTTCTTCCAGGCCAACGTCGCACTGGTCGGGGAACTCGTCGATCAGGTCGTCGACATGTGCGGGCTCACCGGGCGCGAGACGGTCATCGATGCGTTCGCGGGTTCAGGCCTCTTTTCCCTGTTTCTCGGGCCGCAGGCCGCTGCACTGACGGGGATCGAAGGGGATCGGGAGGCCGTTCGCTGCGCCAGGATCAATCTGAATCGCGAAAGGATTCCGCAGGCCGGATTTTTACACGGGGATGTGAACGTTCTCCTTCGGAATGAATTCTTGGACCGCCGTCGCACCGCGAACGTAATCCTGTTCGATCCGCCGCGGGAGGGCTGCAGCAACGGAGCCTTGGACGCGGCGGCCTCCCTTCATCCGGATCGGATCGTCTACGTCTCCTGCAATCCCGCAACGCAGGCGCGGGATGTCCGGTTTCTCAAAGGTTGCGGTTACGTCCTCAGAAAGCTCCAGCCGCTGGATATGTTTCCCCAGACCGCCCATGTCGAGGTCGTCGCGCTTCTGATACCGGCGGGATCCGGCGGAACCGCGGTTGATTCATCAGACGCGTGCGGGGAGACCGCTATTCCGGATTCCGATTTCCGGGTTCCATGATGGATTCGATTCTTCGCCGGTGAAACCAGGGCGGAGCGTTTCGCTGTTCAGCTCTGTGGAAAAGGGACGTTCAGCTCGCGGCCGAGGGCGATGAAATCCCGGACCACCGGCTCGGGGATCGGGATGCCCCGGGCGAGACGTTCGGCCCTCTTTTCGGATTCGATCTCGCCGGGGATGTAAATGCGCCGGATCCCATCGGCCTTTTCCGAGGCCCGGATCTCCTGAATGGCCCTGTCCACGGCCTCCGTAAATTCGCTCAGGTCCATGAAGCTTTCGACGCAGACGGCGGCAAAGACGCTCCCGACATCCGCCGGGTCGACCATGTTGTCCGCCAGAAAGCCGGGAAAGTGGGTCCCGTAATTGGAGCCGGTCAACACGCCGCAGAGCAGGTCGACCGCCAGCATGATTCCGTATCCCTTGTATCCCCCGATCGGAGCGAGAAGCCCTCTCAACGCGGCGTGCGGATCCGTGGTGGGATTGCCCCGTTCGTCGAATGCCCATCCCGGCTCGAGGGGCTTGTCCTCCTTGGCGTGAAGAATGATTCGGCCGCGGGCCACTACGGTCGTCGCCAGATCCAGGACCACCGGAAGCTCCCGACCCGCGGGAACGGCGACCGCAAACGGATTGGTGCCGAACATCGCCGTCCGCCCGCCCATCGGAGCCGCGGCGGCCGGGGCGTTGGTGGAACTGAACCCGATCATGCCCTGCGGGAGGGCCATCATCGCCCAGTATGCGGCCATCCCGTAATGGTTGGAGTGCGTCACCGCCGTGAAGGCGACGCCGGTCCGCCGGGCCTTTTCGATGGCCATCCGCATCGCCTTTGCCGCGCCGATCTGGCCGATGCTGTTGTGGCAGTCGATCAACGCGGTGGAGGCTTTTTCCCGCAGAACCGTGAAACGGCTTTCCGGGTTCACGACCCCCCTGCGGATTCTTTCCGCGTATACGCACAGCACGCGGGTGATCCCGTGCGTGTCCACCCCCCGCAGGTTTGCCTCGATCAGCGAGTCGGTCAGCAGGAGGGCATCCTCCTCGCCGACCCCGAGTTTCCGGAAGATCTGCTGCGTCCAGGCGCGCAGTGGGTCCGGGGAAAACAGAATCCCTCCGTCGATACCGGCCATGGGTTTTCTCCTTTCGTTCCTTCCGTCTCCACAAAAGAAACGAAAGGGCTTCGATTCATTCAGATCGATTCGTCGGCGCTCATGAAAGACCATTTGCCCGGGCGGATCGGCTACGGACATACCCCATTTGCATTGCGTTGGCAAGCGCCGAAAGGATTCTGTTGCAGCATCAGATCGTATGTGTTAGGGCAAAGTTCGTTTCCGAAGCCGGTCGGTGTTTCATTACGAAACCGGCCCCAATCGTGTCCGTGACCTCACGGACCTCTCTGACGCAGAAAGGAGTGGAGACATGTTCAAGACGGCCATTACGGAGATGTTCGGGATCCGCTACCCCATTCTCTGCGGGGCCATGATGTGGATCTGCAAGCCCGGGCTCTGCGCCGCCGTGTCCAATGCGGGCGGCATGGGCAACCTGACCGCGGGAAACTACGAGTCGGAAGAGGCCTTTCGGGAGGCGATTCGTGAAACCCGGAGGCTGACGGATCGGCCCTTCATGGTGAACATTACGCTATTGCCGTCCGTCCGGATCACGCCGGAGCATCACAAGATCTACTGCCGTGTCTGCGCCGAGGAGCGGGTGAGCGGGATCGAATTCTCCGGAACGCCGGTCGACAAGGCCTGCGGTATGCAGACGGTGGAGATGCTGAAAAAAGCCGGTGTCAAACTTTTCCACAAGGTCGGCGCGGTCCGTCATGCGCTCCACGCAGAAAAGGCGGGTTATGACGGCATCTACGCAGCCGGAATCGAGGAAGGGGGCCATCCGCTGAACGACGATGTGACGACCATGGTCCTGACGCCCCGGATTGTGGAGTCGGTGAAGATCCCCGTCGTGACCGTGGGGGGGATTGCCGACGGCCGTTCACTCGCAGCGGCCCTGATCCTGGGGGCGCAGGGCGTGATGATGGCAAGCCGCTTCGTGGCCACGAAGGAATGCGAGGTCCATGAAAATGTCAAGCAGGAACTGCTCCGGAGGCACGAATACGAGACGGTGATCTTCGGGAAGTCGATCGGTCTGCAGGGTCGTGCGCTCAAGAACCGTGTCCTCGAGGAGGTTCTCGCCATCGAGGCGCGGGGCGGGGGACTCGAGGAACTGATCCCGCTTCTGGCCGGGCCGAGGATCCGGGAGGCCTGGGAAAAGGGAGATGTGGATTACGCCCCGCTGATGGTCGGCCAGTCGATCGGACTGATCCGGGACATTCCAACCTGCCGGGAACTGATCGAACGGATGGCTGCGGAGGCGGGTGAACATCTGAAGAGGGCGTGCCGCCTGACCGGCTCGATCTGAGAAGTAATGTTACGGATCTCGGAGGACGATTCATGGGAAAGGAGCCGGGCTGCCTTTCCCGGCGGGGGGTTGCAACGAGTTTTACCGGAGGTGACGGGTCATGGCGATCGATAGCCATGCGCATCTGGAAATGAAGGAATACGACGGCGACCGGGAAGCGGTTCTCGCGCGGGCAGAGACCGCCGGTGTGACGGCGATCATCACCGTCGGAACGACGATTCCCGACTGCGAAAAGGCGGTTTCGCTGGCCGCTCTTTACCCCATCGTTTATGCGGCGGTCGGCATACATCCCCATGAGGTGAAGGAGATCGGCGCCGGAACCTATAACGCCCTCCGGCGAATCGCACGGGAGGAGAAGGTGGTGGCCATCGGGGAGATCGGCCTTGATTTCTTTCATGAACTCTCCCCGCGGGAGACGCAACTGCGACATTTCGCCGAACAGCTTGACCTTGCCGAAGAGCTGGGCCTGCCGGTGATCATTCATGACCGCGAGGCCCATGCGCAAACGGTCTCCATTCTGAAGGCACGCAGGAACCGTCTGCAGGGAGTCCTTCACTGCTTTTCCGGGGACGCGGCCATGGCCCGGGAATGTCTGGACGGGGGATTTTACCTCTCCGTGGCCGGTCCGGTGACCTACCGGAAAGCGGAACAGCTCCGCAGGGTGGCTTGCCGGATTCCGGCCGAGCGGCTCCTCATCGAGACGGACGCCCCCTACCTTTCCCCGCAGCCTTGGCGCGGGAAGCGCAACGAGCCGGCCCACGTCGTGGAAACGGCCCGCTGCCTGGCTCAAATCCGAGGGGAGCCGGTCGAAGAGTTGAAGCGGTTTACGGAAGAGAACGCCCGCCGGCTTTTTCGCCTCGGGCCCTCGAAATCGGGGCCGGGAAAATCGGCTTGATTTTTACGGGGGAGGGATGTAAGGAACAGACGCAAGGGGTGCCGGACAGGCTGAGAGAATACCCTTTGAACCTGACCTGGGTAATGCCAGCGTAGGGAATGGCAGGAGTTCTGTTGTTCATATTTCTATTTCGAAGCCATATCCCGTGCGGGTATGGTTTTTTTGTTTTGGGGCGGCCGTCGGATGGCGGTGCGGTGGATGGATCATGGGCAAGGTGATTTTTATCGTATCCGGCGGCGCGGTTGTCGCGCCCGTGTTTTTCCGGCGGCAGGCGGCGAAGAAGAGGCCAGCGGCGATCATCTGCGCGGACGGCGGCGCACGCCGGCTCGATGAGCTGGGGAGGATCCCCGACCTGATCGTGGGCGACATGGATTCCCTGGATACCGAAGCGCAGCGCCGCTACGAGGCGAAAGGGTGCCGGATCGTCCGTCATGCCCGCCGGAAGGATGAAACGGATACGGAGCTCGCTCTCCGAGAGGCATTCCGGATGGGCGCGACCGAGATTTGGATCTGGGGCGCCCTCGGTCACCGCGTGGATCATACGCTGGCGAACATCTCGCTGTTGTTCCAGGGCAGGGAGAAGGGGATCGGGGTCAAGCTGATCGACCGGTGGTGCGATCTGTTTCTGGCTGAAAAAAGGTGGATTCTCGAAGGCGAAGCCGGCCAGACCGTCTCCCTGTTCCCCTTTGCGGGGTCGGTGACAGGGATTACACTGACGGGATTTGAGTATCCGTTGAAGGCGGCTACGATGGAAGTCGGCAGACCCTACGGGATCAGCAACCGCCTGACCTCGAAGAGAGGGATCATCGAAATGGATTCGGGTCTTCTTCTCGTGGTGAGGTATTTTCGACCGGGGGTTTTCCCGGGGGAGGGGGAAGAATGAAGCCGGTCCGGATATTGACGATCGCCGGTTCCGATTCCGGCGGCGGGGCGGGCATCCAGGCGGATCTGAAAACGATTACGGTTCTCGGCGGGTTCGGAATGAGCGTCATCACCGCGCTGACGGCCCAGAACACGCTCGGGGTGCACGGTATCCATGATGTCCCGCCGGCATTTGTGGCTGCGCAGTTTGATGCGGTTGCGGCCGACATCGGGGTCGATGCGGCGAAGACGGGGATGCTGGCCACGTCCGAGGTGATCCTTGTCGTCGCCGGGAAGATTCGCGATTACGGAATCGAAAGGCTTGTCGTTGACCCGGTGATGGTGGCGAAGGGGGGGGCGTCGCTGATCCGGGAAGAAGCCAAAAAAACCATGATTGCGGAGCTCATTCCGCTGGCCTTTGTCCTCACGCCGAATCTCCCCGAGGCCGAAGTTCTCTCGGGAATGACGATCTCGACCCTTGACGATATGAAGGCGGCGGCACGGGTCATCCGGAACCTGGGGGCCGAAAATGTCGTTCTGAAAGGGGGACACCTCGCCGGGGATGCCGTGGATCTGCTGTATGACGGCATGCATTTCCGGACATTCAGCTCGCCGCGGATCGAAACGTCGGACACGCATGGAACGGGCTGCACTTACTCCGCGGCGATCGCCACCCTGTTGGGCCGCGGGATGGACGTCGCCGGGGCCGTCGAAGAGGCCAAGCGTTACATCACCGCGGCGATTCGGCAAGCCTGGCGGATCGGCGGCGGCCACGGGCCGACAAACCATCTCGCGCCGCTTTTCAAGACCGACGGCATTTCGATGAGGTAAACGGCTGCGGGGGACTTGAGGCACGGCTGCCGGCTGGATGCCGGGGGAAAGATTCGAAACCTGTTCCGACGAGGATCCGGCGGTTTATGGAAGCGGAAAAGCGGGAAAACGGACACGGTCGGTGAGGCGTGCCGATGAGGGAAAAAACAAGCCTAAACGGGATCAACCTCTTTTTCCTCTGGTTCGGCGCAGCCGTTTCCGTCGCTGAAATCCTGACGGGGGGATACCTGGCGGAACTGGGAGCGGCGAAAGGGATCTCCGCGATTCTGCTCGGTCATCTTGCGGGAACTCTTCTGCTGGTGCTGGCCGGTTTGATCGGTTTCCGGGAGAGGGTCCCCGCGATCATGTCCACGAGGATCTCCTTCGGAAAGCAGGGTTCCTACCTGATCTCGATCGTCAACATCCTCCAGCTCGTCGGCTGGACGGCGATCATGGTGATCGAGGGAGGAACGGCGATGAATGCCATCGCCGTTTCCCTGTGGCATTTAGATCACCCGCAGTGGATGTCCTGTCTGGTCGGTCTGCTGGTCGGCCTCTGGGTTTTCTGGGGGGTGAAGGGATTCAAGCGGATCAACACCTTTGCTGCCGCATTTCTGCTGCTCCTCACGATCCTGATGAGTTGGGTCGTTTTCATGCAACCGTCGGCCGCAACGACCTCGGTGAGCACAAAAGGGGCCTTCGGGATGGGATTCGAACTCTCGATCATCATGCCGCTGAGCTGGTTCCCGCTGATTTCCGATTACACCTCCCTCGCGAAAACCAAGAGGGGCGCCCTGATGGCCCCGTTCTTCGGTTATTTTATCGGGAGCTGCTGGATGTATTTGATCGGGATGGCCGGCGGCCTTTTGTCCGGATCGCCCGATCCGACGAAAATCATGCTTGCCGCCAATATGGGATTGACGGCGCTGGCCGTTCTCGGGCTCTCGACCGTGACGACCACCTTTCTCGACGTCTATTCGGCGGGGATTTCGCTGATCAATATTTTCCCCGGGATCAATGACCGAATCGCGGCGGTGGGTTTTACCGTGATCGGGACGGCCATCGCGCTGGTCTTTCCGATCGAACGATACACGGATTTCCTCTACCTGCTCGGTTCGGTTTTCTCTCCCCTCATCGCGATCCTTCTCAGCGATTACTTCATTCTGAAAAACGATCGCCGCGATTGCCGGGCGGACGGCCTTGCCACCGTTTCGCTCATCGCGGGCATTGCCTTTTACTACCTGGTCAAAACCTGGGAATTGCCGATCGGATCCACGCTCACCACCATCGTTTTCACCACGGCGCTTCACTGTGGCCTGCGGAGGTGGATGCGGTGATGTCCCTGTCTAACGATTGAGGAAATCTTGAGGATGCAGGACCGGGCGGATCGAATAAGGGATCATGCCGCCGATCTTGTCCGCCGGCTGCGGGATGCCGGCTACGAGACCTTCTGGGTGGGCGGATGCGTTCGCGATATTCTACGGGGCGAAACCCCAACGGACTACGATATCGTTACGGCGGCCCGGCCCGAAAAGGTCCGGGAACTCTTTTCGAAAACCATTCCCATCGGCGATCGTTTCGGCGTTTGCCTTGTCGTCGTGGAGGGGACGGCTTATGAAGTGGCCACGTTTCGCACGGAGGCGGATTACAATGACGGCCGCCGCCCCTCCCGCATCACGTACGCGACGGCGGCGGAGGATGTCCGGCGAAGGGATTTCACGATCAACGGCCTGCTGATGGACCCGGTGACCGGACGCATTGTCGATCATGTCGAAGGGCGGCGCGACATCGAAGACGGGATCATTCGTGCGATCGGCGATCCGGCGAAGCGTTTCGCGGAGGATCACCTCCGGATGCTCCGGGCGGTTCGCTTCGCATCGACGCTCGATTTCACGATTGAGCCGTCCACCTTTGCGGGGATCCGCGATCATGCGGCCGGCATCCGAAAGATCAGCGCCGAAAGAATCCGTGACGAGCTGTCGCGGCTGCTGACCGGCCAGGCGGTCCGCCGCGGCATGGAGCTTCTATTGGAGAGCGGTTTGCTGGCGGAAATTTTGCCGGAGGTTCACATCCTTCGGGGGGTCATTCAACCCCCGGTCTTTCACCCTGAAGGGGATGTCTGGGAACATACGCTGCGGATGCTTTCGCTGCTTCCCAGGCGGGATGGGGTGGCCGACCCGCGTCTGGCGTGGGCCGCTTTGCTCCATGATGTCGGAAAGGGGGTTACCCGTTCCGAGGACGAAAGCGGGACCCATTTTTACGGCCATGTTCAGCAGGGGGAGCGGATCTCGTCCGCTATCCTTCGGCGGCTCCGTTTTTCCCGGGAGGAGATGGAGGCGATCCTGGTACTCGTTCGAGGGCACATGCTCTTCATGAATGTGAAGAAGATGAGGCCGAACCGCCTGAAACGATTCCTGCGGGTTCCTGATTTCAGTCTCCATCTGGAGCTCCACCGGCTCGATTGTCTTGCGAGCCACGGATTGCTGGACCATTATGAGTTCTGCAGGCAGAAGCGGATGGAGTTTCCGTCGGAGACGCTCCGGCCGCCGCGTCTGCTCACCGGCAGGGATCTGATCGGGATGGGCTTTTCGCCGGGACCGGTGTTCAAAGAGATTCTGAGGGCCGTCGAGGATGCGCAACTGGACGGACGGATCGTCGATACCGACGGGGCCCGTGATCTTGTGTACCGGCATTGGGGTCGCCTGAAATGTCAAAACGGAGAGACTTGATCGGGAATCGGGGCGCGGATCGTTTCAGTGCCCGTCCCGTGGATGACTTCCCACTTGTTGCATTCGTAAAAACGGATCTGCTCGCTGTTTTCAGGGTACCGGCCGCAGTTGAAATAGCGCCAGAAAAACGACCCGTAGCTTCGGCACCGATTCCGCTCCATGTCCAGCATCGGGCAGTGTCTCATCGTGCAGCAGCGGGTGCAACCATTGCAGGCCCCGTCCTGTTCGTGCCAGGAGTCCCGAACCCGGACGCGCGACCGGTCCGGACCGATCATCGGAGGCGCCGTCAGCGGGATGGCGAACATGCTGCGGTACGCCGGATTGTGGATCCATTCTTTGAGCAGCCTCCAAGCGCTGACGGTGACCGGAAAGCTATAACGATGGTACTTTAAAAAATGAAAATCATTGAAAAAATACCAGGAATAGAGGGGACCCAGAAGGTAGGTGAGCAAATTGCCTGAAATCGCACCCCCCAGCGCGAACAGGATAAAGACAATCCTGGCCGCAGCCCATTTGGCCTTCTGAAACATCCCTCGCCCCCTTTTCGGAAACTGGATGAACTATAGTCAAGACGCATGGGTATGTCAAACAAAACCCGTCATGCCGATCCCGGAGAGAGCACTTGCTTTTTCTGCACGGATTGATGAAAGTGTCCCGTAAAAATGACGCTGTACGAACGACGAGGAACGTCTATCATTTGAACGGACTCGATCTTCCCCGGACATCGCGGGATCAGTTCACGGCGGGGATCCCCGTGGATCCCTCGGTGCCGGGGAGAGGGGATATCCTTTTCTTCGCGGACGGGGGTGCCGAGATTTCCCATGTCGGTATCTATGCCGGCGATGGTTGGTTCATCCATGCCCCGGGTCGGGGAAAGCGGATTCGCGCGGATTCCCTTGCCGTAGACCCTTTCAAGCGCACCTTTGCAGGGGCCCGATCCTACCTGTAGCGTCAATTATCGGTTGACAAGCGGACCGATTTCCATAAGATGAGGCCCGCCGAACGGCGGCGGAAAACGGCGAGGGCCCGTTTGCTTCGCCAAGGTGATTCGTCGCGCGTTCTGCCGGCTCACGTATCGAGCCGGGAGATGCCAATGATGAAAGGAGATCCATGAACAGCGAAAATTTATTGGTCACGGGAGGGTGCGGTTTTATCGGGAGCAACTTCATCCGCCATCTCCTTGCGGATGGGCGGTTCCAGGGGCGGATCATCAACACGGACTGCCTAACCTATGCCGGAAACCCCGACAACCTCAAAGGCGTCAAAGAAGCACATCCGGAACGTTATTTTTTCGAGAAAGCGGATATCTGCGACATGGATGCGCTCAGGGGTATTTTTAACCGCCATCGGGTCGATGCCGTCTGTCATTTCGCGGCGGAGTCCCATGTGGACCGTTCCATCAAAAAGCCGGACAGCTTTGTACAGACCAACATCATCGGAACGTTCAACCTCCTTGAAGCGGCGAGGGGCGCCGGCAGCCGCTTCCGTATTTTCCACCACATCAGCACCGACGAGGTGTACGGAAGTCTTGGCCGGGAGGGGTATTTCACCGAGGAAACGCCTTACCGTCCGAACAGTCCCTATTCCGCGTCCAAGGCATCCTCCGATCATCTTGTCCGGGCCTACCATGAAACCTATGGTCTGCCGACCACGATCTCCAACTGTTCGAACAATTACGGCCCCTATCAGTTCCCTGAAAAGTTGATTCCGCTGATCGTCCTCAACGCGCGGGACGGGAAACCTCTTCCGGTATACGGAGACGGAAGGAATGTCCGGGACTGGCTTTATGTCACCGACCATTGCGAGGCGATCCGGACGATCATGGAAAAAGGGGCACGCGGAGAAACGTACAACATCGGCGGTCATGCGGAGATGGAGAACATCACCATCGTGGAGATGATCTGCGACCTCGTGGACGAAATCGAGCCTGCGGGAGCGCCCCGACGGCGTCTGATCACGTTCGTGAAGGATCGGCCCGGTCACGACCGTCGATACGCGATCGATTTTTCCAAGTTGAGCGGGGAGCTGGGCTGGAAACCCGCTGAATCCTTTGCATCCGGTCTGCGGAAGACCGTGCTCTGGTATCTTGAACACAAAGAATGGAACGAGCGGGTCCGGAGCGGCGCCTATCAGTCCTGGATCCGGGAGCAGTATGGCGAAGGGTAGAGAAGGGGTCTGATTTTCGGCTTGTGGTCAAAATCGAAATTTGCTAAAAATGCGGACGAATGGAGGCATCCATGGGCTTGAATTTTGAAAAGGAAGGGCATATCGCGAAGGTGGGCCTGAACCGCCCGAAGGAAAAAAATGCGCTCGATCCCCAGATTCTGATGGATTTGCATGAGGCCTGGAAAGATGTCAACGCGGATGATCAAATCCGCGTCGTGATCCTCCATTCCTGCCTTCCGGATATTTTCTGCTCCGGGATGGACCTCCGGACGGCGATTCCGATCCTGACCAAGATGCGTGAGCCGGAAACCGACGCGGAACGGTGGCTTTCCCGGGTGGGACCGCATGTGGCGGAGGCGATGCTGAAACCGAACATCGTCAAAAAGCCGGTCATTGCCGCCGTGAACGGTTACTGCCTCACCGGGGGATTTGAGATGATCATGGGGGCAGACCTGCGTATCGCATCGGAGGATGCCGTTTTTCAGATGCGCGAGGCGAGCCTGGGCATCATGCCGACCGGCGGATCGAACGTCTATCTGCCGCGGATCCTCACGCCCTGCCGGGCGATGGAGATTCTGTTGACGGCCGGAAATTTCAAGGCCCAGACCCTGCTGGAATGGGGATTCCTCAATCGCGTCGTTCCGGTGGGCGACCTGATGGCGGCGGCTATGGAATTGTCGGAGAGGATCGCCGGAAACGGGCCGCTCGCCGTTCAAGGGATCATCCGCTGTTTCCGGGAAAGCATGGATATGGGTTACAGCGTCGCGTTCCAGAAGGAATTGGAGATCGGGCTGCCCATCTTCGCCAGCGCCGACGCCCGAGAGGGGATTCGCGCGCAAAAGGAGAAGCGGAAACCCAATTTCCCGGGGACCTACACCTGAATTGAAAATGGAATGGAAAGGAGAAACAGTGATGTCCAAAACGGAAGATGCATTGAGGGAGGCCTTCGCCGGCGAATCCCAGGCCAACCGGAAGTATCTGGCCTTTGCCGCCAAGGCGGACCAGGAGGGGTTTCCCCAGGCCGCCCGGCTGTTCAGGGCGGCGGCGGATGCGGAAACGATCCACGCGCACAGCCATTTGCGCGCGCTGAAGGAGGTCCGTTCCACCCGGGAAAATCTTGAAGCGGCCGTGGCCGGCGAGACTCATGAATTCAAGTCCATGTATCCCGGGATGATCGAATCGGCCCGGACTGAGGGGAACAAGGAGGCGGAACGCTCCTTCCATTTTGCCAATGAGGTGGAAAAGGTCCACGCCGCGCTCTATCAAAAGTTGTTGAAGAGTCTGGGAGAAAGCGGAGAGACTTACCCCTACTATGTATGCCCTGTCTGCGGATACACCGCAGAGAGGGAGGCTCCCGAGACCTGCCCGGTCTGCGGGGCGAAGGGAAAAATGTTCCGGAAGATTGAATAGGCGGCGGCGACCCCGTTTCCGGAAACGATCCGCCGTCCTGAGGAAACCAAATCACCGGGGCTGTTCTGAAACAGGAAAAGTTGTTACGTCCAGAACACCGGGCGCAGCTATGAAAAGGAGATATCCATGGAACCACGTTTGAATGCACTGGAAATCGCGTTGAAGAATGAGATGAACGAGCACCATTTCTACCTGAAAAATGCCGAAAGAACCTCGAATCCGGTCGGCAAGGCCATGTTCGCGCAGATTGCAGGCGAGGAGCTGGAACACCATGAACGCCTGAAACAGCTGGCCGAAAACTGGAAGAAGGATCGGAAATGGCCGGAAACCGTCCCGTTGAAAGTTGCGGACACCGCGGTTCGGTCGGTATTCGGAAAGGCGGCTCGGGGCGGGGAGACTCAGGGCGGGGATGCCGATGATCTGGCGGCGGTCCGCAAAGCGATCGATTTTGAGGCCAAGGGGGCGCAGTTTTATGCGGAGCTCCGAGACAAATCGACCGATCCGAAGGAGAAGGCGTTCTTCGGGCTGCTCTCCGGCATCGAACAGGAGCATTACGCCTCCCTGAAGGACACGGAGGAGTATTTTATCGATCCGGGCGCCTGGTATCGAAAACATGAGAGCACGAGTCTGGACGGGGTATAGCGACTGCAGGTGTTCGGGACAGAAAACGGGCCGGTTCAATGCCGGCCCGTGTTTTTTGCATTCGGCAGGACATCTACAGAGCCGCACGATGACGGAAGGATGCAGGATCCACAACCTTTTCGGATGCGCTGCCGAAATCTTCAGGACAACCTCTCCGGCTTTCCGTCCCTCAGGGACTCCTCGATCGACTCCAGCCGAAGACTCAGATCGTTCCAGCGGTAGTAGAGATCTTCGAGCTGTGCGTCGGCTGCCCTGACCTCCTGGTTGAGAATCCTGATCCGTTCCGGATCTTTGTAGGTGTCCGGTTCGCAAAGGATGCCTTCGGCCTCTTTTTTTTTCGTCTCAAACAGGCCGATTTGCTGCTCGGTTTTTTCCAGATCGCGTCTCAGCGAAGCCGTCGCCCGGGAGATCCGGTTTCGTTCCTCGGCTTCCCGCCTTTTTTCTTCCTTGCTCTTGCGGCTCCGTTCCTCTTGAGACTTCGGCTCCGGAGCGTTTCCCTGCCCCGCAGAGGACTGTGTCGCCGTGATTGGCTGATGGGAACAGGCAGAGGTTTTTGTCAAAGGCGAAACTGCCGCCGGCGCCGACGGCGGGATCTGCTCTTCCCGTCGCTTTTCGATGAAGTAGGAGTAGTTGCCGCGATATTCACGGCAGACGCCGTTCCGGAGTTCGAAAACCCGGCTGACGAGGCAGTCCAGGAAGTAGCGGTCATGCGAAACGATCAGGATCGTGCCCTGGTAGCGGAGAAGTGCATTCTGAAAAATCTCTCTGGTCTTGATGTCGAGGTGATTCGTGGGTTCGTCGAGGATCAGCAGGTTTGTGTCGGTCAGAAGGATTTTCAACAGAGCCAGCCGGGACTTCTCGCCCCCGGAGAGGATCGAAATTTCCTTGTGGATGTCGTCCCCGGAGAAGAGGAAGGCGCCCAGCAGATTCCGCCGCTCCTGGTCGTTGCTCCGCGTCCCGGCGGCGTTGACCTCATCCCAGATCGTTCGCCGATAATCCAGGTTCTGTGCGCTCTCCTGCGAGAAAAAAGCCATCTTCACGTTCAATCCCGTGGAGACTTCGCCGGCCGTCTGCGTTTCGACGCCGCTGAGGATCCGTGAAAGGGTGGATTTTCCCGCTCCGTTCACGCCGACGACAGCCGCCTTTTCGCCCCGGTAGAGCGTGAAATTCACGTCATGGAAAACGCTGAGATCCCCGTAGGATTTTGCCAGACGGCGCACCGAAAGGACCTCCTTTCCACTGCGGGGACTCTCCGGGAAGCGTATTTTCACGGCCCGGCCGTTTCCCTCCTCCCGGAGCATTTCGAACTTCTCCAACTGCTTCACACGGCTTTGAACCTGGCTGGCCTTGGTGGCCTTGTAGCGGAACCTTTCGATAAACCCCTTGATCCGCTTGATCTCGGCTCTCTGCAGCTCCATCTCTTTCCGGAGGGCCTCGCGGCGGCGCTCCTTCTCGGCGAGGTAATGCGAGTAGTTTCCCTTGTAAAGCGTGATCTGCCGGTTCGCCAGTTCGGCAATCACGGTGACGATCTTGTCGAGGAAGACACGGTCGTGGGCGATCGCGACGATCGTCCCGGAATAGTCCTTCAGCCAGCTCTCCAGCCATTCGAGGCTTTCCGTGTCGAGGTGGTTGGTCGGCTCGTCGAGGAGCATGATGTCCGGCCGGGAGAGGAGAATGACGGATAGCATGATCCGCATCTTCCAACCGCCGGAGAACTCCGCGCAGTTCTTTGTGAAGTCGCTCTGGCGAAATCCGAAACCGGCGAGCATCTGCTTGGCCTGTGACTCGAAGGCATAGCCGTCCCTTGCCTGGAATCGGGCGAGGGCGGTTTCGTAATCCTTCAGCAGTATTTCATGTTCGGCGTCGTCATCGGCGGCAGAGGCCGACAGGGACTCCTCGCAGCGCCTGAGTTGCCTCTCCAGTGCGGCGATGCCGCTTTTCCGCCGCAGGTAATCCAGAAGCGGCAGAGGGTCCAGCTCGACCAAATCCTGGGGAAGGTAGCCGATCGAGACCCGCTTGCGGTCGGGGATCTCGATGGTCCCTCCATCCAGGTCGACGGTTCCGAGGATGGCCCGCAGCATCGTCGTCTTGCCGGTCCCGTTGTCGCCGACCAGACCGATGCGTCCGCGGTCGGTGATCGTCCAGTTGATCCTGTCAAAGATCTTTCGGTCAGAGAAGGAAAGGCTGATGTCCCTCAGGTAGATCAAGATCGGCAAAACCTCATGAAAGGGTCCTCTTTTTCGGGCGCATCGATTGCTATTCCGTCCCGATTTGACACTTCTGTGTTTTCCAACGCTGGTGGATCCAGAACCACTGGTCGGGGTACTCCCGGACGACCTCTTCGACGATTCGGGTAAATCGCTGGGTGTTCTCCAGCAGATCCAGTTCGTAATCCCCGGTTCGGGAGACATCCACGACGGGTTTCAGGATCAGCTTGTATTTTCCGGACTTCTGCCTTGCCATGAAGGCCGGGATGATCGGCGCACCGGAACGCAGGGCCATAACCGCCAACCCGACCCCCGAGCAGGCCGGACGGCCGAAGAAATCGACAAAAACCCCTTCCCGGACGGATACATTTTGGTCGCTCAGGATTCCGATGATATGGTTCTCTCGGAGAAGTTCCACAACCCGTTTGCCGGATCCCCCCTTCGGGATCAGCGTATTGCCGTGCATCGTCCGAACATGTTCGAATAGGTTGTCCAGGAGGGGATTGTCCAGCGGGCGGTAGACGATATGCATGGGTTTCAACAGAAATGGGACGGCGATGGTCATCAGCTCCCAGTTGCCGAAGTGGGCAACGATCGAGAGAACCCCTTTGCCGCGCGAAATCGCCTCCCGGTAATGTTCCAACCCTTCCACATCGACCCATTCATGGAGGTTTCGCGGTGTGATGGACGGCAGGCTGAAGAATTCCGCTATCGTGATGGCTTCGCTGCGGTAGACTCCCTTGGCGATCGCCATCAGCTCTTCCATCTTCTTTTCCGGAAAGGCGCGCCTCAGGTTGTGCAAAGCGATCAGCCGATGCTTCAGGGATACGTGGTAGAAAAGCCCGAACAGGGATTTGAAGAAGAGTTTCCGGACACAGAGCGGGACGCACTGTCCGCATCTCAGAAGGATGCTTGTCGTTCGGGTCTTCTCCACGGTCATAAATGCCTCTGTTTTTGTTTGACCGGCGGTTGCTCAGCCGTCAAAAATTCTGAAGGAGCCCATCCGTCCGCTCGGGGAAGGCGTTCGGGCCAAAACCCCGAACGGTCGATAGGGACAGGGGCTTATATCCTTTTTGGGTTGGGATGATCAAGGAGATTTCGATAACCGCACTGCGTTCAGCCTCCCTTTTTCCTGAAAAAGAGGCGGATCGGGACCTCTTCAAACCCGAAGGCCTCCCGGATCCGGTTGGCCAGATATCGTTCGTACGAGAAATGAATGGCGCCGGGGTCGCTGACGAACAGCACAAAGGTCGGCGGCTTGACGGCGACTTGCGTGATGTAATTGAAGAGATGCGGTCGGCTGCGGCGTCCGGGCGGCGGATTCCGCTCGATGATGTCACGGATCTTCCGGTTCAGATCACCGGTTTCGATGCGCCTGGTATACTGGGCATAAACCCGTTTGACCAGGGCGAAGATCTTTGTGACCCTCTGTCCGGACAGGGCAGAGACGAAAAGGATCGGTGCATACTCGATGAACCTCGATTGGTAGCGGATCTTCTCGATGTATTCGCCGAAAGTGCGGTTGTCTTTTTCGATCAGATCCCACTTGTTCACGACAAAGATGCAGGCGGTTCCCCTTTCCACGGTGAGACCGGCAATCTTGGTGTCCTGGTCGCTCATTCCCTCTCGGGCGTCAAGAAGCAGCAGCGCAATATCGGCATGGTCAATCGCCCGGATGGCCTGAACAATGGTGTATCTCTCGAGCGTAAGGCTGATCCGGCTCTTCCGACGGATTCCGGCGGTATCGATCAGCAGAAAATTCTGCCCGTCGCGGGTAAACGGGGTGTCGATGGCATCCCGTGTGGTTCCCGGCACGGGGTTTGCGATCGTGCGCTCGTAGCCGAGGATCCGGTTGACCAGCGAAGACTTGCCCACATTGGGCCGGCCGACCACGGCGATCCGGATCCGGTCATCCTCCGTTTCCTGCCCCGGTCCGTCGGCCGGGAGGTTTTCCGCCAACTCATCCATCAAGTCGTCGAGACCTTCTCCGTGCTTCGCTGAGATGGCATAGAGTTTTTCGATCCCGAGGCGGTAGAATTCGGAAATCAGCGATTCGTGGCGGGGGCCGTCAATCTTGTTCACCACGAAAAAGACTCTCTTGTCCGTCATCCGCAACATACGGGCGATCTGCTGATCGGAGGGCGTCAGACCGTCGCGGCCGTCCATGACAAAAAGGATGAAATCCGCTTCCTCGACCGCCAGCTTGGTCTGTTCGCGCATCTGGACGAGGATCTCCACGACCGATGTCGGTTCGAAGCCGCCCGTGTCGATCAGCGTAAACGGACGATCGTTCCATTCGCAGTCCGAATAGTTGCGGTCCCTTGTGGCGCCCGGTTCATCGATGACGATGGCCTTGCTCCGGCTCGAAAGGCGGTTGAACAACGTGGATTTGCCGACGTTGGGTCGGCCGATGATTGCGATGACGGGTTTCATGAACATTAGCCCCGCAGAATCATGGTTTCCGCTCCCCGTAACCGAACTCGTGAAGCAGTCTGGGGTCATGGGTCCAGTCCTTGGCGACGCGAACGTAAAGCTCCAGGAAAACCTTCGTGGCGAAGAAACTCTCCAGGTTAAGACGGGCCCTGGTGCCGATTTCTTTGAGCATGGATCCGTTCTTACCGATGATGATCCCCTTTTGCGAATCTTTTTCAACATGGATCGTTGCCGAAATCCGGATCAGATTTTTCGATTCATCCTCCTTGAAGGCGTCGATGACGACGGCGGTTGCATAGGGGATTTCCTGACGGGTGCGCAGGGTGATCTTTTCCCGGATGATTTCGGCGGCAATGAACCGTTCGGAACGGTCCGTCATGATCTCCTCGGGAAAGTACCTCGGCCCTTCGGGAAGGAGCTTCAGGATTTCCCCGATCAAGATGTCGATGCCCCGGACCTTCAGGGCGGAAACCGGCAGGATCTCCCGGAAGGGGAAAAGCTTCCGGTACTTTTCGATCATCGGCAGGAGAAGCGGCGCGTCCACAAGATCGATCTTGTTGATGACCAGAAAGACCGGGATGACGGTTTCACGGAGAAACCCGAGGATCATACGATCGTCCGAATGAGCCGCAGCGGAGGCCTCGGTCAGCATCAGCAGCAGGTCGACGCTCCGGAAGGTAGCCGTTGCCGTCTCGACCATGGCCCGGTTGAGGGGGGTCTCCGCCCGGTGGATGCCGGGCGTATCCAGAAAGATCATCTGGGCCGCCTGCGGTTCTGTGAGATTTCGGATTCCCACGATCTTGTTCCGCGTCGTCTGGGGCTTGTGGGTGGTGATGGCGATCCGCTCCCCGACGATCGCGTTGAGAAGTGTCGATTTTCCCACGTTGGGCCGGCCGATGATGCTGATAAAACCCGATTTGAACATCTTTCACTCCCGATGAATCGGCGGATGCGACGCGCAAGATCTGCGGGGCGCGGCTGTTTGGACGACATAGTGGTCGAATACGGTGAAGATGTCAATCCGAAACTCAACATCCGAAACTCAAGATCGAGAATGCCCCCGCTTGACACATTATGAGCATATGCTTATAAGGAAAGAGACGGAGAACGGTTATGCCCAGGCCGAAATGTTGCAGACAGGTGGGTGTTATGCCCTACAAAACCCGTTTCCGGCCGGAAGGGGTCACTTCATCGTCGTGCCCCGAGGAGGTCCTTTTGAGCCTGGACGAATATGAGGCTCTGCGGCTGGCGGACCTTCAAGGGTTGTATCAGGAAGAGGCCGCTTCCCGGATGACGATTTCGCGTCAAACATTCGGCAGAATTGTCGGAGCGGCGCGCCGGAAGGTGGCAGACGTCCTCGTCAACGGGAAAATCCTTCGGATCGAAGGAGGTCCGGTTTCCATCAAGGCCGGTGAAGCGGCACGATGTCCCCGCTGTCATTGTGCCGTCGATTTCACGGATTCGAAAAGCAGAACCACATGTCCGCGCTGCAGAAAACCAACAAAAAAAATTTAA
>ERZ1649853.353-NODE-353-length-19356-cov-6.181649_pt1 | contig 19356 bp, 17 predicted proteins | sample MGYA00575353_ERZ1649853 | MGnify/ENA primary metagenome ERZ1649853 (study PRJEB40853, sample SAMN11349654) | freshwater sediment metagenome | isolation source: river sediment | host: Sediment | place: India: Okhla Barrage, New Delhi | collected 2017-02-21 ...
GGCTGTACATGACGGAAGAATTCGGCGAGACACTCCGCTGCCACCCGGCCGGCGGAGCGAAGCGGGCCAGGTCGTAAGTCTGGACAGCGGCCGGATTGCCTCCGCCTGCGGTCGAACCCTGCGCGCCGGCATCGGTGAGACCCGGCAGGCAGGCCAGGCTGAGCACGACGCCCGCAACAATAAATCTGAAGAATCTCATGGTGCATCTCCGTTCTGGAGGGGTGAACAATTCACCGGAAGGCCGGTGAACATTAGAGTGGGGAAGACACGGAACGGATGCAGCGGTTCGACCGGTATCCGACGTCCGAATGATCGGGAACGAGCCCTGTGCCCCGAGCCTCGAACCCCGAACCCCGATTACGAATTACGATTACGAATTACGATTACGATTACGACTTACGATAACTGAACCCATCCACCCATTCACCCATTCACCCTGTTTCCCAATTGCCGCTCCTCGATGAGCCGGATCTTCTCCAGCCGGCGGGCGTGGCGGCCGCCGTCGAACGGCGCGTCCAGCCAGGCGCGCACCATGGCCAGCCCCGTCTCCACGCTGACGAATCGGCCCGGCAGGACCAGGATGTTCGTGTCGTTGTGCCGGCGGCTCAGCTCGGCCATCTCCGGGGTGAAGCAGAGCCCGGCCCGGATGCCGCGGAACTTGTTGGCGGTGATGCTCATGCCGATGCCGCTGCCGCAGATCAGGATCCCGCGGTCGAACTCGCCGGCGGCCACCCGGCCGGCCACGGCGGCGCCGAAGTCCGGGTAGTCCACGGATGCGGCCGACGCCGGTCCGGCGTCGGTCAGATCCACGCCGAGGCGGCTGCATTCGGCCCGGATGGCCTCCTTGAGATCGAACCCTGCGTGGTCGCTGCCGATGATGATGCGCATCGTTCCTCCCGTCCCGGATCTCGGCGGTATTGTTCCCGATAACGGCCGGCGGGTCAACGCAAAACTGCTTGACAGCGCAAGGGTCCGTCCATATACTGCCGTTTTCGAGTTTGCGCCCAAAGGGAGGTGAGTCGTTTGGCGTACATCACCGTGCAGGACGGGGAAAGCCTGGAGAGCGCACTGCGCCGGTTCAAGCGGAAAGTCCAACAAGAAGATATCATCAAGGAAGTGAAGAAGCACTCCTTCTTCCTGAAACCCGGCGAGAAGCTGCGCATCAAGCAGGCCTTGGCCCGCAAGCGCCTGAGAAAGAAGATGCGCAACATCCAGCGCCGGCTGGACTGAGTCACACCCCAGGGCTACCGGATCTCCTCCGGTAGCCCTTTTTGTCTTTACGGCAGCCGGCGCGGACGGGCCGGCCCCCTGCCGGAGACGGCGGACAGACGATCGGCCCGAAAGCGAGGTCCCCGTGAACTCCCTTGAAATCATCAAGAAGAAGCGCGACCGCTCGGCCCTGGCGGCGGACGAGATCCGCTTCATGGTGGACGGCTACACCGCCGGCGAGATTCCGGACTACCAGATCAGCGCGCTGCTCATGGCCATCCTCATCAACGGCATGGACACGGCCGAAACCCAGGCGCTCACCGAGGCGATGCTCCACTCCGGCGATGTGCTGGATTTCTCCGATATCCCCGGCGTCAAGGTGGACAAGCACAGCACCGGCGGCGTCGGCGACAAGACGTCGCTCATCCTGGGGCCCATCGCCGCCGCCGCGGGCGTCCGCGTGCCCATGATCAGCGGCCGCGGCCTGGGGCACACCGGCGGCACGCTGGACAAGTTGGAGGCGATCCCCGGCTTCGACGTGAACCTGTCGGTGGAGCGCTTCCGCGAGGGCGTCGAGCGGATCGGCATCTGCCTCATCGGCCAGACCGCCCGGATCGCCCCCGCCGACAAGAAAATTTACGCCCTGCGCGATGTCACCGGGACCGTGGAGTCCATTCCCCTGATCACCGCCAGCATCATGAGCAAGAAGCTGGCCGAGGGGATCGACGCCCTGGTGCTCGACGTCAAGACGGGCCGCGGCGCCTTCATGAAGACGCTGGACGATTCCCGCCGGCTGGCCCGCAGCCTGGTGGACACCGGTCTGCGGGTGGGCAAGCGAATGTCGGCCCTCATCACCGACATGAACCAGCCGCTGGGCCGGTGGGCCGGCAACGCCGTCGAGGTGGCCGAGTCGGTGGCCACGCTGCGCGGCGAGGGACCGGCGGACCTGGAGACGCTCTCGGTGGAGCTGGCCGCGGAGATGATCCGGCTGGCCGGGCTGGCGCCGGACATCGACGCGGCGCGAGGTGTCGCACGCCGGCAGATCGCGACGGGGCGGGCCCTCGAAGTGTTTGCCCGCTGCATCGAGTTCCACGGCGGCGACCCGCGGGTCACCGAATCGGATCAACACCTCCCCCGGGCGGCGCGGCGGCACATGGTCACGGCACCGCGGGCCGGCTGGGTGGCGCAGCTCGACGCCGAAGCCGTCGGTATGGCCATCGTCGTCCTGGGCGGCGGCCGCCTGCGCAAGGAGGACGGGATCGACCCGGCCGTCGGCGTCCGGCTGCACCGCAAGATCGGCGACCGCGTCGAGGCGGGCGAGCCGCTCGCCGAGATTCAGTACAACGACGCCGCCCGCTTCGACGACGCCCGCCGCCGGGTCGAGACGGCCTACGCCATCGCCGAAGCGCCGGTGGAAGCGCCGGTGCTCATCCGGGAACGGCTGGAATAGCGGGCCGACACGAATCGCTCCGTCTGGAGGTCTCCGCATGCATCTCACCGGCTTGATCGGTTTGGTTGTCATCCCACTCATTGCGTTCCTGCTCTCCACCAACCGCAAGGCCATCCGCTGGAAGACCGTGGGGTGGGGGTTCGGCCTCCAGATCGGGTTCGCCCTCATCGTGCTCAAGTGGCCGCCGGGAGTGCGCCTGTTCGAATACCTCGGCCAGGGGATCAACCACCTGCTGTCCTACTCCCAGTACGGATCCAACTTCGTGTTTGGGCCGCTCGGGTCCCGCGCCGCCATGGTCAAGTTCCTGGAGACGGTCACCGGTCGGACACTTGCCGAGAACGACCCGCTGATGGCCGGCGTCAGCATTTTCGCCCTGCAGGTGCTCCCCACCATCATCTTCATCGCCGCCCTGTTCGCCATCCTGTACTACCTGGGCGTGATGCAGTTCATCGTCCGCGTCTTCGCCTGGGTGATGGCGCGGCTCATGGCCGCGAGCGGCGCCGAGTCGCTCAACGTGGCCGCCTCCATCTTCATGGGCCAGACCGAGGCTCCGCTCACCATCCGTCCCTACCTCAACGACATGACCGACTCCGAGCTCATGTGCGTCATGACGTCGGGGATGGCGCACATCTCTGGCGGGATCATGGCCGCCTACATCGCCTTCGGCGCGCGGCCGGAGCACCTGCTCACCGCCGTGATCATGACCGCGCCGGGCACCATCATGATGGCCAAGATGCTGGTGCCCGAGACGGGTGAGCCGAAGACCCTGGGCCAGGTGAAGCTGGAGGTGGAGAAAACCGACGTCAACATCATCGACGCCGCCTCCCGCGGCACCGGCGAGGGACTCCATCTGGCCATGAACGTGGCGGCGATGCTGATTTCCTTCATTGCCCTGATCTACCTGATCAACGGGCTGTTGGGCCTGATCCCCGTGGGCGGCGCGCCCTTGTCGATGCAGCGGATCTTCGGGTTGGTCTTGGCGCCGGTGGCCTGGATCATGGGCGTGCCGTGGCAAGACGCCGCCAATATCGGCAACCTGCTGGGCACGCGGCTGGTGCTCAACGAGTTCATCGCCTACAGCGGCCTGGGCGAGCTCAAGAGCGTGCTGGAGCCCCGTTCCTTCACCATCGCCACCTTCGCCCTGTGCGGCTTTGCCAATTTCTCGTCGATCGGCATCCAGATCGGCGGCATCGGTGCCCTGGCGCCGGCGCGCCGTCATGACCTGGCCCGGCTGGGCCTGCGGGCGGTGTTGGCCGGGACCATGGCCAATTTTCTGACGGCGAGCATCGCCGGCATCCTCATCTGAGGCCGCCGCGGACGGACGCCGCCGGACACTGCATCTGCGGAGAGACACCATGATGTACGAACAGGTCATCGAGCTTGTCGTCCAGTACCTGTCGGAGCGCGCCCCGGCGCCCCGTCCTCTCGGGGTGATCCTGGGTTCCGGCCTGGGGGCATACGCCGACGCCGTCGAGGACGCGGTGCGCATCCCCTTTTCCGAGATCCCCCACTTTCCCGCCAGCTCAGTCGCCGGGCACGCCGGCGTGCTGGTGGCGGGACGCCTGCACGGGCACGCCGTGGCGCTCATGCAGGGCCGTGTGCACTACTACGAGGGACACGATCCCGACGACGTAATCTTCCCCGCCCGGGTGCTCCACGGCTTGGGTGTCCGGACGCTCATCGTCACCAACGCCGCCGGCGGGATCAACCCGGAGTACCGCCCCGGCGACCTGATGATCATCCGCGACCACATCAACTTCATGGGCTTCAACCCGCTGCGCGGCCGGGTGGCCGAGCGCTTCGGCCCCCGCTTCCCGGACATGAGCTACGCCTATCACCCGGAGTTGCGGACGCTGGCCCGCGAAGCGGCGGGCCGCCTGGGACTCGCCGTCCGGGAGGGCGTATACCTGGGGTTGTCGGGCCCGTCGTACGAGACGCCCGCCGAAATCCGCATGTTCCGTGCCTGGGGTGCCGACGCGGTGGGCATGTCCACGGTACCCGAGGTCATCGCCGCCAACCAGATGGGGATGCGGGTGTTGGGCATCAGCTGTATCACCAACATGGCGGCGGGCATCCTCGACCAGCCCCTGACCCACCAGGAGGTGCTCGACACCACCGAGCGGGTCAAGGACCAGTTCACCCGCCTGGTGGACCGGATCATCGCGGAGGTGCGGCTGTGAACGACGAGCTGGTTCGTGTGGCCACCGCCGCCCGGGAGCACGCCTTCGCGCCGTATTCCCGCTTCCGGGTCGGCGCGGCGCTGCGGGGCGAATCGGGCACCATCTACGGGGGCTGCAACGTGGAGAACGCCTCCTACGGCCTTACCGTCTGCGCCGAGCGGGTGGCGATCTGGAAGGCGGTCAGCGAGGGCGAGCGCCGTTTCCAGGCGATCTGCGTGGTGGCCGACACGGCGGAGCTGACGCCGCCCTGCGGGGCCTGCCGGCAGATCATCTGGGAGTTCTGCGGCGACATCCCCGTGATCCTGGCTAACCTGACGGGGGATCGGGTGGTATACTCGATGGCAGAGCTGCTGCCGCGTCCGTTTGACGGGGGCTTTCTTGGCTGAGGCCGCCCCTGTCCGGCCGCCCGGCCGGGGCGCCGGTGCCACGACCGGAGGGATGCCCATGAAACCAGAGCGCGTGGACGATCCGCTCCTTGAGGTGCTGCGGTACCTGTTTCCGGCCTGTCCCGCCTTCCGCCTGCGGGTGGACGACCCCGGCCGGAGCGCGCCATGGGAATGCGAGCTGCGGGCGGGGCGGACCCTGCCGCTGGCCCCGCGCGGCGGCAGGCAGGCGGCCCGCACCGGGCCGCGGATGGGCGAGATCAGCCTGGGCGGCCTGGAACGCGGCGTCACCGTGGGCCTCTCGGGCCCGGGTCTCCCCGCCGGCGAGGCGAAGCTGTCAGCGGACCAGGCGGCGCTGCTCCGTCAGGCGGTCCGGCTGTTCCTGATCCGGCAGGGGCATGAGCGGCTGGCGCGCCAGTTCGACGTCCTGTGCGAAATCAACCGCGAGATCAACTCCCAGTCCGAGCTCAAGCCGCTGGTGGAGATCATCGCCGAGAACACGGCCCGGCTGCTCGATGCCGACGCTGTCTCGGTCATGCTGTACGACGAGCGCCACGAGCGGTTCCGGACGTTCGCCGGCTGGCGCTCCTGGACCACCGATTCGGGCGCGGTGGTCTTCTATGCCACCGAGGGCATCATCGGCAAGGTGGCGGCCACCCTGCAAGGTGTGCGCGTGGCCGACACCGCCCGGAGCCCCGACTTCAAGCCGTCCGCGGACACCAGCCAGCCGCCCATCAAGTCGATGCTCTGCGTGCCGCTGGTGGACCTGGCCGGCGCGCGGCCCGTCCTGATCGGCGTCATCAACGCCTCGCGGCGCCTGTTCCCCGACCGGCCGTCGAAGGAGGGTTTCTCCGAGGAGGACCTGTCGCTCTTCGAGAAGTTCGCCGTGCAGGTCACGGCGGCGATTCAGCGCTCCCGCGTGTTCGAGGAGACCCGCCGGCGCACCCTGCAGCTCCAGATCGTCAACCAGATCGGCACCATCCTGGGCAGCTCCCTGGAGCGGAGCGACAACTTCCAGCGCGCCCTGGACCTGCTGGCGCGGTCCTTTGCCCTGTCCTACGCCCAGCTGCTCGTCGTCGGCGGCGAGGAGCTGAAATACAACGTCAACACCCGGCGGAACCCCGATTTCATCCCGCCCGGCCTGGCGGGGCTGCTGCGGCGGGGGAAGTGGAACACTCGGTCCCGGTTCGTCGAGCGGGAGTCGCGCGCCAAGTACCTGTTCAGCCTGGGGCAGAACCCCCGCTCCATGACCTACCTGTACGTCGAGAGCGGCGACGCGCTGCTGTTCGAGGACGAGCACAACCGCCGGGTCATGGAGACGGTGCTCGACCAGCTCTCCATCGCGCTGGAGAACTACGCCCTGTTCGCCGACGTCTCCGAGAGCAACCGGAAGATGGCCGAGCTCGACCGGATGAAGAACGAGCTGATCAGCATCGTGTCCCACGACTTTCGGACGCCGCTCACCGTGATCCACGCCTACTCCGAGCTGCTGCTGCTGCAGCCGGAAATGGGGACTGAGGACCGGCGGGAATACCTGAACTCCATCTTCGAGCAGATCGGTCACCTGCGCCGCCTGGCCGAGGGGCTGCTCAAGATCACCCGGATCGAGTCGGGCGAGATGACCTACGCGTTCGAAGCCATCGACTTCGCGGTGCTGGCCGAGAAGATCGGCTCCCGGCGCCTGCCCCGGCACCAGATCCGCTTCGAGGTGGAGGCCGGGCTGGCGCCGCTCAACGCCGACTACGACAAGCTGTTCGAGGTGCTGGACAACCTCATCTCCAACGCCATCAAGTTCTCGCCCGACGGCGGCGAGGTGGTGGTGCGGGCGCGGCGCCACAAGGACGGCTGCGCCCTCATCGAAGTGCGCGACCAGGGGATCGGCATCCCGCCGGAGCAGCTCGGGAACCTGTTCCGGAAGTACAGTCGCGTCTACAACGAGCAGACCAAGCACATCCGCGGCACGGGCCTCGGCTTGTACATCTGCAAGAAGCTGGTGGAGGGGCACGGCGGCAAGATCTCTGTGCGCAGCAAGCCGGGCGAAGGGGCCACCTTCAGCTTCACTGTCCCCTTTCACCAGCCGGTCCCGGTCACCCCGTGAGCGGTCCGGCCGGCGGCCCCCCGTTTGCACCCCCCGGACCGGTGTGGTATAGTGCCTGCCGGAAGCGGAAGGAGCCCCGATGAAGAAACATTTCACCCTGTTCGCGGTTATTTTCCTGGCGGGTGCGGCGCTGGTGGGCGGCCTGCTGGGGCGGAGGGTCAGCGCCGACTCCGGCCAGACCGACGAGCGGACCGAGCTGTTCCGCCGTTACTCGCTCGTGCTGAACACCATCGAGCAGAACGCCGCCGACTACCCCGGCAGCGCCGAGCTGATCTACAGTTCGGTCCGCGGGATGCTCCAGCGGCTGGATCCTCACAGCAGCTTTTTCTCCCCCAAGGATTACAAGGCGGTGGAGGAGGAAAACAGCGGCCGGTATTTCGGCCTCGGCATCCGCATCCGGGCGCTGATGCCGGGCAGCGGCCGGATTGTGGTGATCGAACCGCCGGCGCCGGGCACCCCCGCGGCCCGGGTGGGTCTGCAGGCCGGCGACGTGATTTTCAAGGTCAACGACAAGCCCATCGACGACTGGGATGTCGACGACGTCATCGATCACTTGAAGGGGCCCAAGGGCACGAAGGTGCACATCACCGTGAACCGTCGCGGCGAGGACGAACCCCTCGAGCTGGACGTGATCCGCGACGAGATTCCCAAGCTCACCATCAACTTCGCCTACCGGGTCCGGCCGGGCATCGGCTTCATCAAGATCGAGCGATTCTCCGAGACCACCCACCGCGAGATGATGGACGCGCTGCAGCGGATCGGCATCGATTCGCTGGACGGCCTGATCCTCGACCTGCGCGACAATCCGGGCGGCTATCTGACCCAGGCGATCCGGGTCTCGGAGGAGTTCCTGCCCAAGGGCGCGCCCATCGTCAGCACCCGCGGGCGCAACGGCGCCGACGAGCAGCGCTATGCGGTGCGGGAGGGGGGCGACCTGAAGATCCCGCTGGTCATCCTCATCAACGCCAGTTCCGCCAGCGCGTCCGAGATCGTGTCCGCCGCGGTCCAGGACAACGATCGCGGCCTGCTCGTGGGCGAGCAGAGCTTCGGGAAGGGGCTGGTCCAGTCGGTGTACCGGTTGTCCGACGGCTCGGGCCTGGCGCTCACCACGGGGCGCTACTACGCGCCCAGCGGGCGCTGCCTGCAGCGGCCGTTCAACGGCTCGGTGTACGACTACTACAACCAGCGCAACCGCAAGGCCGTCAAGCCCGATCAGTCGGAAGTCAAGTACACCCTGAGCGGACGCAAGGTTTACGGCAGCGGCGGCGTGCAGCCCGACATCGTCTACGTCTCCCGCAAGCTGAACCGCTTCGAGCTGACCCTGCTGTCGAAGGACGTGTTCTTCAAGTTTGCCAACCAGGCGGCGCAGGGGAAGGTCGCGTCGGTGAGCATCCTGGCCAACGGGAGCGCCGCCGCCGACCACGCCCGCCAGTTCGAGGTCAACGAGGCGGTGCTGCAGGAATTCCGCGAGTATCTCGACAGCCTCAAGATCACCTATACCGACGAGGAGTTCCAGCAGAACGTCGCCTTCAGCCAACGGGGCATCAAGGCGGAGCTGTTCACCCGCATCTACGGCGTGCTGGACGGTTTCAAGATCCGCGCCGAGGGTGACGACCAGATCGCCAAGGCGCTGGCGGCGATGCCGGAGGCCCGCAGCATGCTGGTCAAGACGAAGGAGATCCTGGCCACCATCGGCGACCGGAAACGCCGGGGCGGGATATGAGCGACGCGCGAGTCTGGTACATCACAGTGGACGGCGCCACGCAGGGTCCGTTCACCGCCGGCGAAGTCCGAGACCAGCTGCAGGCAGGCAGCATCAATCCCCAGACGTACGTATTTCGGCAGGGACTGGGTAACTGGATTCCGCTGGCGCAGGCGCCCGAGTTGGGGGCGGCCGCGCCGGTTTCCCCGTTGCCCCGCGCCGCCGCGCCGGCGTCCGCTGCCGGGACGCCCGCCGGCCCGCGTTGTCATGAGATCGACTACCAAATCCACGGCGACGACATGCAATTCGTGGACGTGGTGCTGGACCCTGGCGAGGCGGTGATCGCCGAAGCCGGCACCATGATGTACATCACCAACGGCATCCAGATGGAGACGCGCTTCACCGACGGCAGCTCGCCCGACAAGGGGTTCATGGGCAAGCTCCTCGACGCCGGCAAGCGCGTGGTCACCGGCGAGAGCCTGTTCCTGACTCTTTATACGAACCGCGGCGCGGGCCGCGAGACGGCGGCCTTCGCCGCGCCCTACCCGGGCAAGATCATCGTCGCCGACCTCAAGGAGCATGACGGCACCCTGATCTGCCAGAAGGACTCCTTCCTCTGCGCCGCGTACGGCACGTCGCTCGGTATCGCCTTCACCAAGCGGCTCGGCGCCGGCTTTTTCGGCGGCGAGGGGTTCATTCTCCAGAAGATGGAGGGGGACGGCAAGGTGTTTATCCACGCCTGCGGCACCATCGTGAAGCGGGTGCTGGGGCCGGGCGAAACCCTGCGCGTGGACACCGGCTGTCTCGTGGCCATGGACCGGAGCGTGACCTACGATATTCAGTTTGTGGGCAGCGTCAAGACGGCGTTCTTCGGCGGCGAAGGCCTCTTTTTCGTCACCCTGACGGGCCCCGGCCAGGTGTTCCTGCAGTCGCTCCCCTTCAGCCGGCTGGCTGACCGGATTTATTCGCACGCTCCGAGCGCCGGCGGCTCCCGCAAGGAGGAAGGGTCGGTGCTGGGTGGGTTGGGCAGCCTGCTCGGGGGGGACCGCTAGGCGGCGGGTCGGCGGAACGGCGAACCAGCGAGTCGGCGGGGCGTCGGAATGGGAGATTGACGACGGTCGACCGCAGACGAATCTCCCCTCAACCCTTAACTGTCAATCCTCACCCATTAAGTTGCAACTCGAAACTTGGAACAGCGAACGTTCCAACCTTTAAACGCAAGCTCTTCGGCAAGAACGCCGAGACAGAAAACGAGCCTCGAGTCTCGAGCCCCGAACATCGTCCTAATCGCCGGACAGCCGCTCGATGAGCTGCTTGATCTCCGCCTCGATCCGGTTTTTCTGTGCCTCGCCCAGCAACTCGCGGGCGGCTTTCATCTGTGACGTGAGGATCCGGAGGTAGACGTTGTAGACGTAGTCCGTCTTGTGGGGGGTGGACAGGTTCATGATGTTGAGGTCGAGCAGATCGGGGTCCAGCCAGCCCTTGCTGTTCATCTCCACGTTGTGGAGGAGGGTCTTTTCCTCCTGCCGAATCTCCTCGTAATAGTTGCGCAGGATCTTCTCGGCCATGGGGCCGGCGCCGGTTTTGAGGGTCTGAAGGATGCTCTCGAAGATCTGGTTGAAGAGCGCCTGCATGCGCTTGAGCTTGTCGATCTCCATGTCCAGCACCGGCTCCAGGACGAAACTCTGGTGGTGCTGGATCCGGAACAGGTCGATGGTGATCAACCCGGCCAGCAGGCGGCAGGTCTCGAAATCGTTCAGCAGGCTGTAGTGAAGCACCTCGCGGATCGATTTGCCGCGGGCGTAGTTCATGATGTCCACTTCCTGGTCCGAGAGCTGGATTTCCTGGCGTTTCTGCTCGAATTCGGGGGATTCTTCCAGGACGTTGTCGATGCTCCCGATCATTCGCTCCAGGAAGAACCAGTCGGTGATCCGCTTGATGCCCGCCAGGATCAGGTCGGCCGACGTGATGTTGAGCTTGATGGTCTCGATCTGCTTCTCTTCCTTCTCGAACTCGAACATGCCCTCGACCCACTCGAACACCGAAAAGATGATCTCCTTGACCTGCTGGTGGACGGCAGAGATCAATTCCTGGGTGCTGATGTACCCCTCGCGGAGCAGGATCTGGCCGTGGCGCAGGCCGGGCCGGATCTGGTTGGCGGTCTCCAGGTACTGCTCCAGGGTGATGATGCCGTTGCGCAGCAGGATGTCGCCCAGCGAGTCCTTGCGCTGGTTGGAGTAGGCGAACGCGATCTTGCCTTCCTCGAGGTAGATCTTCTTCTTGATGTTGAACTGCTGCAGCGTCAGAATGCCGGTCTCTTTGCTGATGCAGATGGAGTGCAGGATCTCGGGGAGGGTGGTGACCTTCAGGCTGCCTTTCAGAAGCATGGGTGCTCCTCGTGCCGGGCGCGGCGGGATCGCGTGTTCAGACCCGCCGGGCTCAGCGGAATTCGATCCGCTGGATGGTCTGCTTGACGATCGGGCGTTCGGCGAGATTGCCGGTGCCCACGGTGGCGGCGGCGATCTTCCGCACCGCGTCCATGCCCTCGACGACGTGGCCGAACACGGTGTACTCGCCCTGCCACTCCGGGTGGTTCTTGACGCAGACGAAAAACTGGCAGCTGGCCGAGTTCCGGTCGTCCGCCCCGCGGGCCATGGCCACTGCGCCCGCGGTCATGGGCAGGTTGTTGGCTTCGAACGGGAGGAACTCGCCGGTGGTGCCGAAGCCGTCGTTGTACGGGTCGGCGTCGCGGCTCAGCGGGTCGCCGCCCTGGATCAGGCTGCCGGCGATGATCCGGTGGAACGCGGTTCCGGTGTAGAAGCCGTCGGCCGCCAGCCGCTTGATCCGGGCGACGGTCTGCGGCGCCTGGTCGGGCTTCAGTTCGATGGTGAACGCGCCGGCCGGAGTCTCGACGACCATGCGGTTGGACGCGGGGAGGGGCGGCGGTTCGGGAGTCGCGGCCGGGGACGGCCCGGGGGCCGGCTGTTCGGTTTCTGCGGGCGCCGGTCCGCCGCAGGCGGCGAGCGCTAGCAGGAGCAGGAGGGCGGCGAGACCGGGGCGGATGTGCCGGGCAGAGATCATGGGCGACACCTCATGATGGCGATGATGGCACGGGGCGGCCGCGTCGGGCCGGCCGGCCCGACGGTCACTGCAGCGTATCCTGGTCGGGGCGCTTGACCAGCACGCCCTGCTTCTCCAGGTTCTGGAAAATCTGGTCGATCTGCTGCTTGAGTTTGATGAAGGAGGTGATGCTCATGCCGAAGCGCTGGATGATGACCGCCTCCAGGTGGTCGTCGGGCTGGAGAGTGCGCGACTGAATTTTCTGGTTCATGTCCAGCACCAGCTTCGGGTCCACGACGCCGACATCGACCACCACGTCCGTGTCGATTTGTGCGAACGCGAACTGGTTCACGAACCGGATGTTCTCGCGGCCCTCCGGGTACACGAACTTGACCGGGATGTTATGACGGTTGCTCATCGGCTCCACCTCACCGCGTCCCTCCGCCGGACGGGGCCGACGGTACGAACTGCTTTTTAATGCTGGAGATACGGGCCTGCTTCTTTTCTTCCGAGAGGATATTATCGGGGATTTGACCCAGGATTTCAATGGCTTTGTCGTAATCCTCCTGGATCTCCAGGATGTCGGACATCACCATCAGCGCCAGGTAGCGGCAATCGTCGCAGTGGGGCTCACGGGTGACCGGCTCCAGGAATTCCCGCGCCCGCTGGTAGTTCTTCTGGTTGTAGTAGATCATGGCCAGCTGGATCACCGCCTGCTGCCGCGTGTGGCGATCGGTGACCGTGCCGATGAGGTTCTTCAGCTCGATGATCGCCACCTCCGGCCGCTCGGTCTTGACGTAGCAGCGGGCCAGCTCGAGGCGCAGGAGCGGGATGTCCGCGTGCGCCGGATGGCGGGCGATGAGGTACTTCAATTCCGCTTCGGCCCGGGACAGGTCGCCGATGACGTTGAGGTGGATCTCGGCCAGCCGCCGGTGGATCTCGAAGTCGTGGGGGCTGGCGGGGTCGGCCGCCAGGGCCCGCTGCCAGAAGTCCATGGCGCCGTACAGGTTGTTTTCATGGAAGTACAGGATGTTGCCCTGGAGGTAGTACACCTCCGCCATCCGCTTCCAGTGGGGATACTCGCGCTCGATGGCGCGCAGGGTGTCCGCAGCGGCCCGGGGCTGGTTCGTGCCGATCTGCTCCTGGGCCAGCCGGAAGAGATCTTCGGCGTCCTTCTGGTTGAGCACCAGCAGGATGCACGAGGTCACGAAGGCGGTGGCGATCACCAGGACGATGAAGGTGAGGTGCTCGGACAGGAACCGGACGACGCCGTTAATCGCTTCCGTTCTCATCGCCGTTTTCGTCCTCGGCGCTCAGCAGCGTGATGGAGGTGACCAGGTCCTCCGGCGCCAGCTCGATGAGCTTGACGCCCATGGTCGCCCGGCCGGCGGTGCGGATGGTGCCGGTGTTCATCCGGATGATCTGGCCGCCCGCGCTCACGAGGATCAGGTTGCAGTCCTCCTTCAGGAAGCGCGCGTCCACGACCGGGCCCGTCTTGTCGGCGACCTTCAGGTTGATGATCCCGCTGCCGCCCCGTGACTGGACGCGGTACTCGGTGGTGGGTGTCTTCTTGCCGAAGCCGCACTGGGTGACGCTCAGGAACTCGCCCTCGGTGGTGCAGGTGGTCATGGAGACCACCTGGTCGCCCTTGCGCAGGCGGATGCCGATCACGCCCTGGGCCGTCCGGCCCATGGGGCGGACGTCGGTCTCGGCGAAGCGGATGCTGTGGCCCAGCCGCGTGGACAGGAACAGGAAGTGGTTGCCGGTGGTCTTGGTGGCGGCGATGAGGCGGTCCGTCTCGCGGACGGTCTGGGCGATGATGCCGGCGCTGCGCGGGTTGGAGAATTCCGACAGCGGCGTCTTCTTGATGATGCCGGCGGCCGTGGCCAGCACGACGTACTCCTGTTCGGAGAATTCCTTCACCGGGATGATGTCGGCGATCTTCTCCTCCGAATCCATCTTGACCAGGTTGACGACGGGGCGGCCCTTGCCGGTGGTGCCCACCTCGGGGATGCTGTACACCTTGAGCCAATGCACCTTGCCCCGGTCGGTGAAGACCAGCAGGTAGCTGTGGTTGGAGGCGACGAAGGCGTGCTCGGTGAAGTCGGTGGCGTGGGTGGTCATGCCGCGGCGCCCCTTGCCGCCCCGCCGCTGGACGCGGTAGGTGGAGGCGGGGATGCGCTTGATGTAGCCCGTGTGCGAGATGGTGATGAGCGCGTCCTCGTCGGGAATGAGGTCCTCGATCTGGAGCTCGGCCTCCTCGTCGACGATGCTTGTGCGGCGCTTGTTGGCGTACGTTTTCTTCAGGGCCAGCAGCTCGTCCTTGATCAGATTCATGAGCTTGAACGGGCTGGCCAGGATTTCCTCCAGGTCGGCGATGAGCTTGAGGGTCTGGCGGTACTCCTCGAGGATTTTCTCGCGCTCGAGGTTGGTCAGGCGCTGGAGGCGCATGTCGAGGATGGCCTGGGCCTGGACGTCGCTGAACTTGAAGCGCGCCATCAGCCGCTCCTTGGCCTCGGCCGGCGTCTTGGAGTTGCGGATGAGCTTGATCACCTCGTCCAGGTGGTCCAGGGCGATCTTGAGCCCCTCGAGGATGTGGGCGCGCTCCTTGGCCTTGCGCAGCTCGAAGCGCGTGCGGCGGGTGACCGCCTCGCGGCGGTGGTCCAGAAAGATGACGAGCGAGTCGCGCAGGTTCAGCAGCTTGGGCTGGTTCCGGTCGATGGCCAGCAGGTTGATCCCGAAGCTGGTCTGCAGGTTGGTGTGTTTGTACAGGTTGTTCAGGATGATCGCCGGCTCGACGTCGCGGCGCAGCTCGATGACGATGCGCATCCCCTCGCGGTCGCTCTCGTCGCGAAGGTCGGTGATTCCGTCCACCTTGCGGTCCTTGACCAGGTTGGCGATCTGCTCGATGAGCTTGCTCTTGTTCACCTGGTAAGGGATTTCGGTGACCACCAGCGCCTCGCGGCCCTTGGTGAGCTCCTCGACGGCCACCCGCGCCCGCAGCTTGAGGATGCCGCGACCGGTGCGGTACGCCTCGCGGATCCCCGCCCGGCCGTAGATGAACGCGGCGGTGGGGAAGTCGGGTCCGGGGATGAACGTCATCAGCTCGTCGACGGGGGTCTCGGGGTGTTCGATGAGATGGACCAGGGCGTTGACCACCTCGCCCAGATTGTGGGGCGGGATGTTGGTGGCCATGCCCACGGCGATGCCCGCCGAGCCGTTGACCAGCAGGTTGGGCAGTTTCGATGGCAACACCAGCGGTTCGGTCAGGGACTCGTCGTAGTTGGGGCCGAAGTCGACCGTTTCCTTCTCGATGTCGGCGAGCATCTCCTCCGCCAGCCGCGACATCCGGATTTCGGTGTAGCGCATGGCCGCGGCGGAGTCGCCGTCGACGGAGCCGAAATTCCCCTGGCCGTCCACCAGCGGGCAGCGCATGGAGAAGTCCTGCTCCATGCGGACGATGGCGTCGTAGACGGCCACGTCGCCGTGGGGATGGTACTTGCCGATCACGTCGCCGACGATGCGGGCGCTCTTCTTGTACGGCTTCGAGTGGGAGTTGCCCAGCTCGTTCATGGCGTGGAGGATGCGCCGGTGGACCGGCTTGAGGCCGTCGCGGGCGTCGGGGAGCGCGCGGCCGATGATGACCGACATGGCGTAGTCGAGGTACGACTTCTTGATTTCGTCCTCGATGTTGACCTGGACGAGGTTTTCGAGGGGGAGCTGGTCCTTCTGTTCCATGGGGATGATTCCTTTGAATTCGAGCCCTTCGGGCTCCGGCTATAAACGTGATATTCTACGCCAAAACGGCCCGAAAAACCAGCGCCATTCCCGCGGGCGGCATTCGTCTGCAAGATGGTGAAAACCGGGCGCCGAAGCGGCGGCCGGAAGCCGCCGCCGGCCCTTCAGGGCCCCTCGGGTGGCGTGAGGGGGGCGGTGCGGCGCTGCCGGAGGGCCGGCAGCAGGTATTTGCCCAGACCGCGCAGGTACTTGACGGCCACGCCGGGGCGCAGCAGGCTGGCCAGGAGCCGTCCCAGGCGTCGGGGCCGGGTGTAGAACAGGAAGTAGGCCGTGTAGTAGAGCCGCCGGAGGGTGCGCAGGTTGATCTCGCGGGTCTGGATGTGGGGGGTGGTGACGTCCATGTCGTCGGCGAGCATGCGGGTGGCCAGTCCCTGCGCCACGGTGAGGTCGTGGAGCTCGGTGCCGGGGTAGGGGGTGGCGAAGGCGAAGAAGGCGTAGTCGAGCTCGGAGCGGCGGGCGAAGCGGATGGTCTGCCAGACATCGGCGGCGGTCTCGCCGGGGAAGCCCATCATGAAGAAGCCGTGGGTCACCAGACGGTGCCGCCGGGCCAGGCGGAGAAACGCTTCCACCCGGTCGAGGCGGAGGTTCTTGCGGATGAGCTGCTGGATCCGCGGGCTGCCCGTCTCGACGCCGATGGTGATGGAGTGGGCGCCGGCGGCCACCATCGCCTCGAAGAGCGGCTCATCCACCCGGTCGGCCCGAATGCCGTTGGGAAACTGCAGGCCGACGCGCATGCCCGAGTCCACGATGAGCTCGCAGATGCGCCGGGCCCGCGCCAGATCCATGGTGAAGTTGTCGTCATAGATCAGGAACTCGCGGACGCCGTACGCGTCATACAGGTGGCGCATCTCGGCCACGACGTGCTCGGGCGACCGCGGGCGGAAGCCCTTGCCGAACAGATTGTGGCAGTAAATGCAATGGTAGGGGCAGCCCCGGCTGGTGAAGATCTGGAACGGCCGGGGGTGGCGGCTGGGGGAGCCGGGGATCTCCAGCTCGAAGTAGCGCTCCATGGCGAAGAGATGGTAGGCCGGCCACGGCAGGTCGTCCGGCGACGGACAGTCGGTCCGCAGCGGATTGTGGGTGACGATGCCGTCCTGCTTGAAAGACAGGCTGCCCACCGCGTCGAAGCCGCTGCCGCGGCCGAGGGCGTCCAACAGCTCGAGAAAGGGCCGCTCGCCCTCGCCGCGGATGACGAAGCGCACCCCGTCGAGCGCCAGGACCTGGTCCGGGGCGATGGACGGGTGGGCGCCGCCGAACACCATGGGTGTGTCCGGGGCGAGCGCGTGGATCCGCGCCGCGGCGGCAACGGCTCCCAGGTACTGGACGCTCATGCAGCTGATGCCCACCAGGTCGAAGCGTTCGGCGGCCAGGGCGTCGGCGAGCACGGCCTCCCAGTCCGGGTGCAGGATGAGGTCCAGGGCGCGAACCCGGTGGCCCGCCGCCTCGGCGGCCGCAGCCAGGTAGGCGATGCCGATGGGGAAACCGGCCGGACGGTACCGGGTGTCGTAATGGGGGCGCAGCAGCAGGAGGTTCATGATGGTCTCATCTCGCCGATCGGTGCAACGGGCCAGCGGAATTCTACCACGGTTGCCGGCCCCGGGCGCATCGTTTCGGGGGGTGCGCCGCCGGCCCGGAGCGGCGGACCGGCTGTCTGCTGCGTTGGGCGGTGGTATAATGAAAACAAATTTCTGCGGGGAGGACAGGCAGAGATCGCCTGTCCAGGAGGTGGTGATGGCGACGCGCATGCCGGCGGTGGCCGGACGATTCTATCCGGGTTCCCGCCAGGCGCTCCTGTCCGATCTCGACCGGTACACCGTGGCGGCCGACGAACGGCTGGCGGCCAGAGGCGTCGTGGCGCCCCACGCCGGCTACATGTACTCCGGAGCCGTGGCCGGCGCGGTGTACGGCGCGGTGCAGGTGCCGGAGCGCCTGGTGATCCTGTGTCCCAACCACACCGGCCTGGGCGGAGATCTCGCGATGATGGGAAGCGGCTCGTGGCGGACGCCGCTGGGTGACGCGGCCATCGACGAGGCGCTGGCGGCGGCTCTGACGCGGGCGTTGCCCGAGCTGGCCGACGACGAGTCGGCGCACCGGTTCGAGCACTCCCTGGAGGTCCAGCTGCCGTTTGTTCAGCGCCAGAAACCCGCGGCGCGGGCGACGGCAAGATGGATCCCGTACTGCGGTCACCGAACCAGTTGAAGCTCCCGCAGCGCATTGACGAGGAACTGCATGGCGATGGCGGCGAGAAACAGGCCCATCAGGCGGGTCGTCAGGCGGAGGATGATGGGGTTGAGCCAGCGCGCCCCGTGGGCCGACACGGCGAAGATGAGGAAACTGGCGGCACAGACGAGCAGGATGGCGAACTGCAGGGCGATTTCCTGTGTCATGTCGGCGGCCCGACTCCGGAGCAGGAGAACGGTCGTGATCGCTCCGGGTCCGGCGAGCATCGGAACCGCCAGGGGGGTGACGGCAATGTCCTCTTTTTCCGTGCCCGCGATGGTCTCCTCCTGGGTCTCGTGGACGCGGGATCGTTGGGCCCGGAGCATGTCGAGGGCGACGAGGAGCAGGACGATGCTCCCGGCCATTTCGAAGGCGGGAACGGTGATGCCGAAGAACCGGAAGATCCAGTTGCCGGCGAGGGCGAAGACCAGCAGGACCCCTGCGGTGATCACGCAGGCCAACCGCGCCATGCGCACGCGCTGCGCCGGAGGGTCGTTCGGCGTCATGGCCAGAAACGCCGGAACGGTGGCAATCGGGTCCACAATGACGAACAGCGAGCTGGTGGACAGTACCAGAAAGGAAAGGAGGCTCATGGTCCGCAGGGCGCAAGGATGGCGTCGCGCATGCCGTGGATGATTTTTTTCTCGGACGGGCAAGCAGTGGCGAGCACGCCGCCGAGGTGAGCGCGCTGGTCCTCGAGATCCCCGTGGACGAAGTAGTACGGGCAAAGACGCACCCGCCCGGGCATGACGACCACGGCATTCCGTTCGAAGTCGACCCACTGGAAGTCGATGACGCGCGGACACTCGAACCGCTGGAGGACATACGGCGAGGAGGGGAAGCTGGTCAACGCCTTGTCCACCGCCCGGCCCCATTCGGCGGCCGAGAGGTCGGTCCCCACATGGACTCCCCGCGCGCCCCAGGCCTCGGGGGAGTAACCGGAGACCTTGAGGACCAACTGGCGCTCCCGCTGGGAGAGTTCTTTCAGTTGCTGCCAGTCAGCGACTTCCAGTCCGGGGATCCCCGCGTGCGGCGGCAAGGGGCTGGGATCCATCACCCAGGTCTGCGGAACGAGTTCGATCATCCGGTCGAAGAAGGTGGCGCCCATTTCCTGCCGCCAGAAGGCCCGCAGATTCCGGTTCCAGAGCAATGCCAGCAGCAGCTTCTCCTCGAGGTAGCTCTTCGGGGGCGGCGTGAGCCGGATGCGCCGTCGGGCGGCAGCCGCGAACAACCCCTCGGCGGCGGGCACGTGTTCG
>ERZ1649853.354-NODE-354-length-19322-cov-6.560181_pt1 | contig 19322 bp, 18 predicted proteins | sample MGYA00575353_ERZ1649853 | MGnify/ENA primary metagenome ERZ1649853 (study PRJEB40853, sample SAMN11349654) | freshwater sediment metagenome | isolation source: river sediment | host: Sediment | place: India: Okhla Barrage, New Delhi | collected 2017-02-21 ...
GCGCCAGCGCAGCAGATCGGGGTCCCCCCGTAGGTCCCGCCCAGGCTACCTGGATCCGGGGAGGACATGACTTCGTCCTTGCCCGTCACCGCCCCGATCGGCAGCCCCATGGACAGCGACTTGCCAGTGACCACGAGGTCCGGCTCGACCTTCCAGTGTTCGATCGCGAAGAGCTTGCCCGTCCTCCCGAAGCCTGTCTGGATCTCATCGTCGATGAACACGACCTCGTTGTCCTCGCAGATCTCCTTGACCCGCCCCCAGTAGCCGCGAGGGGGCGTGATGAACCCACCAGCACCCTCTACGGGCTCCATGACGAGGCAACAGACGTCGCCCTTCAGCTCCTTGGAGGCGACCACCTCCTCGACGAGGTCCGTGCATGCAAGGCCGCATGATGGGTGCTCCAGGTCCAGGGGGCACCTGTAGCAGTATGCGAAGTCCACCAACCTGACGTCCGGGAGCGTGGGCCCGTATCCCTCCCGGTACGGCTTCTCCTTGCCCATGAGCGAGATCCCGAGGTAGGTCCTGCCGTGGTACCCCGTCACGTAGGAGATGAGCCACCTTTTCTTGTTGTAGGACCTGGCGATCTTCACCGCATTCTCGATTGCCTCTGAACCGCTGTTCATGATCAGGCTCTTCGCGAGGTTCCCGGGGCATACCCGCGACAGCTCCTCGGCGAGCCGGAGGTACGGTTCGTACATCGAGACCAGAGCGCTGATGTGGTCGAACCTGTCGATCTGGCGCTTCCACGCGTCGAGCACCTCCTTCGGCCTGTGCCCGCAGTTGAGCGCACCCAAGCCGACGGTGAAGTCCAGGTAGACGTTCCCGTCGACGTCCCGCAGGAACGGCCCCTCCGCGACGTCTATCGCAACAGGGTGGCTGACACCGAGGCCGACGGTCACGTACCGCTCCTTCCTCTTCATCGCGGCCCTGGACCTCGGCCCCGGGGGGTCAACCACTATCCTGGGGCCTTTCAATCCCCAGCTCGTTGTCGCAGTCTCTCCGTCGGTGGCAACGGACCTGCGACGCGTGTGACCAGAGGGCATCGGTGTGAGGGTATGAATGACGTGATGAAAAAGATTGCTGGAGGATGACGCCTGGCTCGTGCAAGGTCGCGGCACATTGAGTCAGTTCGCCCCCCCCCAAGAGAGGGTTTTTAAACGGGAAATGAGATTCCGTGCTGGTTGCTAGCGTGACAAGGCGTATCCCTGTCATAATACTGGTCGTGCTTGAGGCCATTCTAGCGCTCCTGGGATTCGCAAGCGGGGGCCAGTTCATTCGGGACCCATCGGGGGGGACCCACGACATGGACACATCCATCCTGGAAGGGACCCCTGTTGGGGACTTCCTGATCGTAGGGCTCTTCTTCGTCACCTGCTTCGGGATCCTCCCCGTGCTCACGGTCTACGGCCTGTGGAAGCTCCCAAGGTGGCGCTGGACCGATCCGGTCAACAGGTGGACGGGACAGAACTGGGCATGGACGGCGGCGGTTGCGACGGGGGTCATACTCGTAGTGTGGATCGCGGTAGAGATCTACTACATCGGCTCCCCCGAGGGGTTCCCGAGGTTCCTCCAGGTGATGATGACGCTCCACGGGATCGCGATACTCGCCTTGTCGTCCCTGCCGAGCGTCAGGGACTACGCGAGACTGGCGGATTGACTTGGCGGACGGACGAGGTTGAAGAGGAGGGAGCTGTGGTGAGAATCGAGTACTATCACGCCTCGGAGTTCGGCAACGGGGCGAAGGTGGCTGAGGAGTTCAAGAGGATCATGGGAGGGAAGGGGATCGCTGTCACCCTCCACCACGTCCGAGACGTGAAGCCAAGGGATGTCCCGCCGGCGGACCTGTACGTGTTCAGCTCCCCCGGCCGCATGGGGAAGCCCATCGGCGGCATGCGCAAGTTCCTGAAGAAGATCGACCTGCCTCCAGGGTCACGCTATGTGATACTTGTCACCGAGTTGAACCCCCAGCCGGACAAGGAGACCGGGAGGATGCCGAACGAAGAGGAGTTGGGCAAGTGCCAGCAGGTCATCCCGAGGATGAACGAGGCCCTCCAGGCAAAGGGGCTTCAGCGGGTCCTTGACGCGAAGATCTTCGTCACGGGGATCAAGGGGCCGCTTGAGGAGGGGTGGCAGAAGAAGGTGGAGGCTCTGGCCGCCCAGATCGCGGGACAGGACTGACGCCTATTCAGGCAGAGACTATCGGAAAGGAGGTTGTGGATGCATCGTTTCAGCCCCGCCCGACTGAGCCCACGGTTGTCACGTCCGGCCCTGGCAGGTCCGAGACCCACCCGGTCGGCGGGTTCCCCCTGAGAAAGAACCATACGGGGGGAAAGCCGATTACGGTCTTCATGAAGATCGAGTACTTCCACGCTTCGAAGTTCGGCAACGGGGCCATGGTCGCAGAGGAGTTCAAGAGACTCATGGCGGCCAAAGGGGTCACCGTCAACGTCCACCACATCCGAGACGCACGGCCGAAGGAGATTGCGCTTGCTGACCTATATGTCTTCAGTTCTCCTGGCCGATTCGGCAAGCCGATTCGCAGCATGCGCCGCTTTCTGAAGAAAATACAGCTGCCGCAGGGGACCGGGTATGCCATCCTGACGACCGAGGCGCCCCCTTCGCCTGATAAGAAGACCGGCAAGACTCCTACCGAAGAGGAATTCGCCAAGTATGAGCGCGTCAGACCGATCATGAACGAGCTGCTCCAGGCGAAAGGCATGAAGAAGGTCGCCGAAGGGAACGTCCTGGTGAACCCGAACGCCCTCAGGGGTCCGCTTGAGGACGGTTGGCAGAAGAGGGTGGAGGCGTTCGTGGCACAGGTCCTGAACGAGGGGTGAGGCCGCACCCAGACCATTCATAGGGATGGTGCAGCGGACCGGAGCCGACTCATGCAGCCGTGCCAGACGCCCGGTCCATGGTCTCCCTGGCGAAGGCCCGGGCCCTCTCGAGCCGTGCCCCGTCCGGCTGGCCCTGGCTGTTGTCCCTCTTCGCGTCTGACCTCAGCTTCTTGTTCGGGGAGATCTTCATTATGAACTTGACACCCGATGCTAGCTGGCCCTGGCAGTCGAATGTGCCCACGACCTCCGCGCCCGACGCGGCCTGCTTGAACTTGGCTATGTACTCCGCGACCTCGGGTTCGTCCTCGGGGGCGGCGTGGGTGACGAACAGCGCGACCTTCTTCCCGTCCTTGCAGAGTCTCCCCAGAGTCTCCTTTGTCTTCTTGTCCGGACCGTATCCATGCGTCGGGAAGCCCAGGAAGGAGAGGTCATACGCACCGATGTCCCCCACCTCGGCGATAGGCCTGATGTCCTTCTCTGCTGTGATCTCCCCGTAGATCGCCTCGGCGACCTTCTTGGTGTTGCCTGTCGAAGACATGTATGCCACGAGCACCTTCATACCCTCGCCTCTGGCGTGGAATCGCAGAGCCCGATATAAGTTAATTCAGCTCAGCCATACGGGGCCGTGAGGGTTCAGGCATGAGAGTCAGGGTCGTCGTTGCCGCCTACTCGCTGGTAATCGGAATCATGATGTTGGCCATGTGGTCAGTCTTCGCCGTCACGGACCAGATCCCCGAGATAGAGGAGAGGCCGAAGGAGATCGCCTTCCACCTGGCCGCGGAGTTCCTCACGGCCTTCGCCCTCATAGCGGGGGGAGCGGGGCTGTTCCTGCGCCGTGGTTGGGCGTTCGGAGTGGATATGGCGGCGCTCGGGATGCTCGCCTACACCGTCGTCGTCAGCCCAGGGTACTACGCCCAGACCGGCGACTACGCGTTCGTAGGCATGTTCGCGGCACTCATGGTGCTGACGCTCGTCTTCGTCGTCCTGTCAGTCACCAGACGGGACGAGCTGAGGGAGTGCACCGAGGTGGCGCCTCAGTAGACTGACCCGCTCGCCTGGGTCGACACCAGGGTCCCGTCGACGGCTGAGAGCTCGTACTGCTCTCCGAGGCTGCCGGTCCAAGTCACAAGGCTGAACGACGAGGCGGTCCCCATCTTGAACACGGATATCCCTTCGAATGTGAGTGGCGTCCTGGGCTCGCACACCCCTGGCGCTACGGTGGACCTCAGGAAGTAGGCCGCCCCCGTCCCGTCGTTGCACGCGTCGAACAGGGTCACCGCCCCGGTCTCGTCGACGGCCAGTGCGACCTTCTCGTCGATCCCGATCCCTCGGACCTCCTCCGTCCAACCGTCGGCGATCGCGCGTGCCATGAATGTCACGAGCCGGCCCATGCGGTCCCTCGCGACGAAGTGGCTATCCGTAATCGTGTCGCCCATGTCGGGCATGCAGAGGAAGTCACGCTCCAGGGTCAACCTCGGGTGGTACGGGTTCCTCAACGCCTCGTCTGAATCTATGGTGTTCCTCTCAGCTGAGAACGCGAACTCCCCCAGGACAGCCAGGCCCGCGCTGGTCCCGCCTATGGGGGCACCCTTGTCCCGGACGTAGTGTATGGCGTCTTCCACGGGCGTGCCCTTCCACATCCTAACGTAGTCCCACTGGTTGCCGCCGGCTATGAACAGCGCCTCGGCGCTGCGGATCTTGTCAAGCACGAACTCGTCGGTGCACGCCTCGTCCCTGAGGAAGATGATGGTCTCGCACGAGTCGACGCCCCCGAGGGTCTTGTAGATCCATGGGTTGTAGGCGTCCGTCCCTGAGCACCGTATCACCACGAAGTCCCCGCCCCCGGACTTGGCTATCATCCACTCCATCGCCTCGGCGACGTCCGTGCTGCCGCCGGCCAGCAGTAGGGCCGGCGAGGTCGGGGTCTCGACGTCCGCGGCATCCCCCTGCACATAGTACTCGTAAGGGGCGCTCGCTCCTGTCGCCGACATGGATATCAGGGTCGTCGACAACGCCATGATCAGAACGACCGTCCCCGCCAACACACGTTTCCCGAAATGCACTACTGACTCCCCCATCCGTGAACAGGGAGGCAGTTACATTATGGTTGCGTCAGTAGCCGAAGGGCCCGCAGGGGAGGTATATAAGCGGGGGCGCAGCGCCGCGGCCGTGAGGGCCGTCAGACAACCTTGTACCTCAGCCATACGACGCCATGCTTGAGCTCCTCCATGTGGAAGAGCTCCAGCCTGATCACGCCATCCGGGGATTCCAGGTCTGGCGCCCTGAAGAACGACTTCGGGGAGAGGCCCCCGACGAGGTCCGGGCTGACGAGGAGGCTGACCTCGTCCACGAGGCCCGCCCTCAGCAAGGCGCCGTTGAGGGTCCCACCGCTGTCGGTGCGGACCGTCTTGACCCCGTGAAGGCGATTCAGCTCGAGGAGTGCCTCCCTTAGGTCGACCCTGTCGTCCCCCTTCACGATGTAGCCCACGTACCTCTCCTCGAGGTACCTGAGGTAACTCTCAGGGGTCTTAGACGAGACGAGGACCACGACGTCCCTGATGTATGGCATATCCCTGAAGAACTGCCAGTTATAGCCCCTGCCTTTGCTGTCCGTAGCCACCAGCAGGGGCCTCCTGTCATCCGGGGCGACCTTGTGCGGCCTGGCGGGCCTCTCCTCCCGTGTGACGCCCGTCCGTGGGTCGAACAGCGTCTCAATCCCGGTCAGGGCTGCGTCCTCGTTCCACGTCGGGAGCAGACCGTAGTACAGATCCTCGTGCACTCTGAACCAGTCGATACGCCCGTCGGCGCTCACCTCGGAGTGCACCACGACCTTAGGCATCGGCATTTGAACATCCCGACAGCCGAACACAAAACCAGGATTTCAACTGTGCCATCGGGAGGCGCGGCAGCCGAGCGACATCTATATATCAGGGCTGGGCATCAGCGTTATGCTTCAACGAGCATATAGAGAGGATACGATGAGTAGCGACTCTAGAGACTTGGAAGAGGACCCGCAGTCCGTAGCAGCGCCTGAAGGCGTCAGCGCCCCCAAGAAGGCGGTGGCGTCGTCGACGGTGAAGATCATCGCGGTGGCAGTCATAGTGGGGCTGTTCATAACGGTGCCCCTCGGGTATTTCATACTGACCCAGGAAGACGATGACAGTGCCGGCACCTCGGTGGACCTAGCCGGAAAGGGAGAGGAGGAGGAGACCGTGGACATGGAGGTTCTCGAAGGCATGGACCATGTCGAAGCCGTGTCGTCGTACCAGAACAGGTTCAACAACTGGAAGGGGCTCGGGACATACGGCGGCGTGGAGCTCCGCGACCTCGCTGACATCGTCGGGGGGATGGTCGAGGGCGATGTGATGACCGTGACCGCCTCCGACGGCTATGCCGTCAACCTGTCCTACGAGCAGGTCTACGCCGGCGCCGATTGTCTCGCCGTACAGGGACGGATCATACTGGCATACGAGTTCAACGGCAGCCTCATGGCCGAGGAGGACAGGCCCATGATAGCGGTCCTAGCCCCGGACGAAGCATTCAGCAACGACGACTTCAACGCGACCGCCCCGGACGGACCGGAATTCGAGATGCTGACCTCCGCGGGTTCGCTCTGGGTCAAGACCGTCGCCACCATCGAGGTCTCCGAGCTGCCAGAGCACGAGGTCGTCCTGACTATCGAGGGCGCCACCACGGTGGACCTCACCCTCAACGAACTGCAGAGCCTGGACCATCTCACCTCCAATGGCAGCCTCATCAAGTCGACCGGAGCGGTCGAGGGGCCGTTCGAGATGACCGGCGTGCCACTCAAGGACCTGGTCGACATGGTCTACTCCGGCGACGACTACTCCGTCGAGGTCGTCGCGACCGACGACTACGTCATGACATACAGCTGCTCGCAGGTCGAGAACGGCACGTTCCAGCACTACGACGACGACGGGACCTCACTGGGATTCGGCGACTTCACGATGGTCGTGGCTTATGCGCAGGACGGATTACCCCTGGAAGACATGGTCCTGCGCATAGCCATCATCGACGACAGCGGGCCGATCACTGACGGGCACTTCTGGGCCAAGTACGTCCGGGAGGTCAGGGTGTTGGCACCGGTCCAGGAGTACGCCCTGTCGCTCAACGGCACTGTGGTCTACGAGATGGACAGGCCGACATTCGAGTCGATCGCGACCTGCGACTACCATGCTCTGAGCTGGTCCTTCGAGAACGAGACGGGCACGCACACGTACACGGGCGTGGCCCTGTGGACGCTCGTCTCGGCCGTCGACGGGGCGGACGGCCCCGACAACGAGTACTTGTTCAACGACCTCCTGGCATTCGCCGGGTACAGCGTGAGGGTCACCGCAGCGGACGGATACAACAAGACCTTCACATCGCTGCAGGTTGCCAGGAACGACTCGATCATAGTGGCGAACAACCTCGACGGGCAGCCGCTCCCGGAGGGGGAGTGGCCCCTCAGGATAGTCGGCGACTGGCTCCCCGGGAACATGAAGGTGGGACAGGTCGTGAACATCTCCCTAGAGGAGCTGCAGCCGGTCCCCGACTGGGAGCTGACGCTCGTCGGCACGGAGACCGTGACCGTAAGCTCCGAGACTCTCGTGTCGACATACTACTCCGGCCTCCACGGGCCGTGGTTCAACTACACGAACTACGGCGGATGGCATGCGTCCTACCACAACTTCACGAACGAGACGGGGGACCACACATACGCTGGCATACCGCTCTGGGTTCTGGTCGCCGCGGTCGACGGCGAGGACCTGTACCACTACGAGTTCAACGAGAGCCTCGCGGACGACGGGTACGACGTGGAGATAACGGCGTCGGACGACTTCAGCGCGACCCTCTCGTCCGCGACGGTCGAATACAACAACAGCCTCGTCGTGGCGTTCATGCTTGACTGGGAGCCCCTGGTCGACGACGAGTACCCCCTGAAATTGACCAGCGAATGGCTGTCCGGGATGCAGAGTGTCAAGTCCGTGGTGACGGTAGAGCTGACCGGCCTGCCGCTGTGATGTCGGATGACACATACCCCTGACATGAGGACCTGGGCCATAGTGGCCGTGGCGGCCTGCTCGGCCGTGATCCTGGCCGGCATAGGCCTCCCCATGCTCCGGGACAGCGCGGAGGCCGAAGGCGGGGACATACTTGTCCAGACCTCTGACTCGCTCATCGTCAGGTGCTCGGGGCCGGAGGTCGTACTGCGTCCGGGCGGGTTCGAGGGCGAGGTAACTTTCACAAACTTTCACCCAAACTCGACGCTGTCCGGGCACGACGGTGCCGCGACCTGGGCCGGGACGAACGTGACATGCAGGGTGGCCGGCCCTGACGCCGAGCTCCGGCTGTCCGCCAAGACGAAGGAAACGTACCGGTTCGCCGTCATGGGAGACAGCCATGGGAACAGCGGGGTACTGGCGGAGGCACTCGCGTACGTGGCGGGGTGCGAGTTCATCATCCACTGCGGGGACATGACGCCGTCGGGACAGCCCTCCGAATACGACGCGTTCGAGGCGTCCATGAGGAGCGTCCCCGTCCCGTTCCTGGCGACCCCTGGGAACCACGACGTCAAACTGGGGGGATACGACGAATACACATCGCGTCTGGGGGCACCGGCCTACAGCTTCGAGTACTCGGGGACGGTCTTCGCGTTCGTCGACTCGTCCGACCAGGTGGTGTCGGAGGAGGACATCGAGTGGCTCGGTGAGGTCTATGCGGGGGCCGAGAGGAAGGTCCTGGTCACCCACATGCCCGCCTATGACCCGTTCGGGGACGACCACACCCTGGACGATGCGTCCTGCGACAGGGTGCAGGAGTTCGTCCTCGACCAGGGTGTCGACGCTGTGTTCGCGGGCCACATCCACGCGTACCATCTCATGGATGAGATGGGCACCGACTTCCTCATCTCCGGGGGCGCAGGGGGGACGCTGGTGGACGGCGTCCACCACATCGTCATCGTCACCGTGGACGAGAACGGCTTCTCCTACGAGAAGGTCGACCTGGCATACATCCCGCCGACCTCCCCCCATGTCAAGGTGGTCGGCAGGGACGGTTCGTCCCTCAACCTGACCTACGAGGAACTGATGCTCATGGACCTGCTGGAGGATGACTCCTCGTACGAGAACCTGTACGGCAACGTCGCTGGACAGGGACACTACAGTGGGGTCCTCGTCCGCGACCTGATAGACCTCGTGGGAGGCATGTCCGCAGGGGACGTGCTCACCGTCACATCCTATGACGGGTACGCCCAGGAGTTCGGTTACCTGAACGCGTACCCGGACGCCGCATGGCTGGGGATCCAGGGTGAGATGATCGTCTCCCTCGAGATGGACGGGGTACCTGCCCCGACCTGGTCCGACGGGCCCAGGCTCGCTATGCTCCCCGAGGACGGGCTGTACAGCAACTCCGACTGCGACCTCACGTCGTACGATGGGCAGGGCTACGACGTGTACGAGTCCGCGGGGGCGAGGTGGGTCAGGAACACCCTGACCATCACAGTGGGGGCCGCGCCATGAAGTACTACTTCACCACGAAGGACCTGGTCACCATAGCCCTCCTCTCGGCACTCGGGGGCGTCCTCTCGACGTACATCGGCTACCTCGGCAACATGGTGAACCACATCATCGGGGTTCCGTTCGGAGCGGGCCAGTTCATGGCCGGCCTGCACGTCATCTGGATCATGCTGGCGCTGGGCATAACCCGCAAGAAGGGCGCCGCCACGGTCACCGGGCTGCTCAAGGGGATCATCGAGCTGTTCATGGGCGGCACGCACGGAATCGTCATAGTCGCGGTCTCCCTGGTCCAGGGGCTGATACCGGACCTCGTGCTCTTCAGGGACAAGTCGAAGGCGGACGGGAGCCCGACGATGTACGCCGTCGCGGGCGGGCTGTCGTCCGCTTCGAACGTCGTGGTCTTCTACTCGTTCTTCCTGACCGGTGTCCCAGTGGTTCTCATATCCATGCTGTGCATGCTCGCCGCGGCCTCGGGGATCATCTTCGGCGGCTGGTTGGTCCTGGAGATGCTCGAGTCGTTGGAGTTCTCGGGGATGGTTGTCGGGAAGAGGAGGATCGTCGTAGACGACCCCTCTGTACAGGAGTCAGCGTGGGCAGACCGCAAGGCCGGCAAGCGCAGGGTCTCGGCCGCAGTGGCGGTGATGGCCGTCTTCCTCGCCGCCTTCACGGTGGGGGCCGCATACTACTTCGCGGTCGTCTACGAGGTCACGGAGCCCGGGACGGCCGAGGTCATCGGCTCGGTCCAGGAACCATTCACTTTCAGGTATTCGGACTTCGAGGACCACGAGGTGGTGGTCAACGCTGAGCTCACAGGGAGCGTGACGCACATCGAGCCCAGGGACTATACTGGCATCCTCCTCAACTTCATAATCGAGCAGGCACGGCCTGTCCCGGGGGCTTCGGAGATATGCGTGTCCGCCACGGACGGCTACTCCGCAGTCTTCCCGCTGGACGATGTGCTCGAGGACGACGAGCTGATACTGGAACTCGAGGACGGGGCGCTCCGGGTGGTCGCAGCCAACTACGAGGGCGCGTACTGGGTCGAGGACGTGGTGAAGGTCGAAGTGAGGTAGATGCTCGACGTCCAGGGTCTCAGCGTGAGGTACGAGAACCGGTCCAGGCCCGCGGTGGACGGGCTCACGTTCCGCGTAGAACCCGGCGAGTTCGTCCTCCTGATGGGCGGCAGCGCCTCCGGCAAGTCGACCGCGATGCAGGCCATCTGCGGTTTCATCCCCGAGATCATCCACGCGGTGAGGGACGGCACGGTGGAGGTCGACGGGCAGGTCTTCGAGGACGCGACCTCGGCGTCCAAGGTCGTGTGCATGGTCCAGCAGGACCCCGAGACGCAGTTCTGCACCGAGACGGTGGAGGACGAGGTCGCTTTCGGGCCAGAGAACTTCAACATGCCAAGGGGCTCCGTCCGCGCAGCCGTGGACGACGCGCTGGCCAGTGTGGGGGCGTCGCACCTCTTGGACCGGCGCCTCTCGACCCTCTCCGGCGGCGAGAAGCAGAAGGTGGCGATCGCGTCCATGCTCTCAGTCGGGCCGAAGCTCCTCATCCTGGACGAGCCGACCTCCAACCTTGACCCGCGGTCCATGGGCGATGTCGTCACGGCGATAGACTCGCTGAGGCGGGATAGGAAGATGACCATAGTGGTGGTCGAACACAGGCCCGGGCAGTTCACGGACCTAGCGTCAAGGGCCATGACGATGGAGAGGGGCAGGCTGGTCGTCGACCGGAGGAGGGGCGAGCCCGGTTTCGCAGATGCCCTCGCCCGGCCGGCATGCCGACAGGCAGTGACGGGGAACCACCCCGGGGCCACGACGGTGGCGTCGGCCAGGGGGATCCGCTTCGGAATCGGGGGCGTCACGATACTGCATGACGTGTCTTTCGACCTGAGGGAACGGTCGATAGTCGCGCTGATGGGCGAGAACGGTGCCGGCAAGACGACTCTCCTCAAGATACTCACAGGACTTCTGCACCCGCAGTCCGGCAGCATCAGGGTGTTCGGCCACGAGTTCGGGGCCCGCTCCAGGGCGGAGCCCTGGGCGATAGGGAGGGACGTCGGCTTCGTGTTCCAGAACCCGAACCACCAGATATTCGAGAGGACCGTCGAGAGGGAGGTCAAGTTCGCCTCCGGCAACTACGGCGTACCTGAGGATGAGGCCATGGCGGCGGTGGGGAGGTTCGAGGCGGCCGAGCAGGTCAGGAGGTTCGTGCACCCCCACTGCCTCAGCTTCGGCCAGAAGAGGAGGGTGAACATCGCATCTGCATCGTCCCACGGGCCCGGGCTCGTGCTCATGGACGAGCCCTTCGCCGGGCAGGACTCCGCCAACGCGGCCGCGATATGCGACATGATATGGGAGCTCAGGGCATCGGGGAAGACCACCGTCGTCGTGACCCACGACGTCGACTTCGCCCGGAGGTTCTGCACCGACGTGCTGCTGATGAGGGCGGGCACGGTCGTGAGGTCCGGGCCCGTGGCCGACGTCCCCGAAGGGGACTGGGACGGACTGTTCTCGCGGGAGGGCACATGACAGCACCGGCGTGCCCGGGAGCGACCGGGTTGAACCCGATATGCAAGGCCGTGCTGCTCGTGATGTGCTCGGTGTTGGTGCTGACCATCTCCGACCCCGTTCACATGTTGGTGTTCGTCGCTCTCGTACTGGCTGCCAAGGAGAGGTACAGGGCGCGGGGGGTCATGACCAAGGGGATCATCGTGTTCTCGGCGACGATATTCCTCGCCCAGGCCGTCTTCAACCACTCTGGTGAGGAGATTGCCAGATGGTTCGTGTTCGAGCTCACCACGGGGGGTGTCACGGACGGCATCACGATCGCCGGCAAGTTCCTGAGTCTCATCATGATGTCGTGGGTGTTCGTCGCCACGACCACCCCTGCGGACCTCTCGTCGGCACTGACCAGCGCAGGGTTCCCATACCGGTACGCGTTCCTGCCGGCGCTCTCGATGCGCTTCGTACCGGTGTTCAGGTTCGAGCTCGCGGCCGTCAGGGAGGCGCAGGTTACCAGGGGCATGAGACTCGACATGAGCCTCCGGGGCGTCGCAAGGTCGGCCAGGTACACGACCATACCCATGCTGATGACGGCGATGTCCAAGGTCAACGCCGTCGCCGCGTCCATGTCGGGCAGGGGGTTCGGCATGCACGCGACCAGGACCCAGCTCAAGCCGGTCAAGATGACCGCCTCGGATCTCGCATTCCTGGCGGCATCGGGCGCCTCCGTGGTCCTGGCCTTCTTCGTGACCAGATGTCCGTCCCTACAGGTCGTCTGAGGACCGCAGGAGTATCTCACCCTCATCGATCTTCGACGCATAAGCCAACAGTTGTTGGCCATTGGGGCGGAACTGGGCGTAGTGACGTATCGCGGCGGAGACCGCCCCGCCCAGCTCGCCCGCCCTGCGCTGCCCTGAAACGGCCCAGTACCTCCCCGCGAGGCGCCTAGCGAACGCGAGCTTCGGCGCGGTGAACGCAGGGTCGGTCATCAGGGCGCTGGCGCACATCTGTCCGAGGTCGGAGAGGGTGTCGCCGCGGCCCGCCTCCTCGAAGTCCAGGCCCACCACGTCGTCCTCGGTCACGATGAAATTCCTCAGGATCGTGTCGCCCCGCGCCAAGCCGAACCCGAAGGCCGTGTGGAATCGCGCCAGCCATCGGGCGAGCATGTCCGCCAACCTCTCCTGCTCGGACCCGATCTCCCGGCCATCGCCCGACGCGCACAATGCGTCGAAGACATCGCCTGCGACAGGCCCGTCAACGGGAGCCATCACGACGACCCCCTCGAGTAGGGCCAGCGGCTCCGGCACCCTGACTCCCCGGGCCGTGCAATCCGTCAGTACACCGTATTCGACCGCCGCCCGCTCCCGCCACTCGCCCCGGAAAACCTTCACAGCGTAGCGGTGCCCGCCGACTGTTGACAAGAAGACCCTGTTCTTCTTGCTCTGGAACGGCGGGCCAGTACGCCCACGTTCGAGGATGTCAAGCGACGGTACCTCAGCCATCAAGCGCGCCCACGGAGGTATGGCGGACAGGCCCTATGAATTGGATGGTGGCACGGGCGCGGATGACGCAGGCGGAAACCCGCGCGAGTGTCAGAGAACGATGTACCACTGGGTTCCCGGTCTGAGGAATACCCACACCGTGTACCAGGACGTCTCCCCGACCTCTGAGCTCCGGAGGTACATCTCGGCGCCCACGAAGGCCATCTCATCGTACGAGTTCTCGAACTCGACTCCGTAATCTGATACCAGAAGGCGCATTGCCTCGCCGGCGAGGAAGAGGTCGTGTCTCGAAACGCCAGAACCATTCACCGGATCCAGAGTGGCGACGTCCCTGAACCAGTAGTGGTACTCCCCGAGGAGCCGCAGCTCCTCCGCGATTGACAGGGCCTCGGACGCCATCCGACTCTCGCTCATCAGGGAGACTATCGTCAGTCCAGCAGCCGCATCTGAGTCCCCGGCGTTCAAGGCGTCGACGAACTCTGAAAGCACCCACTCCGGCGATCCTCGGTCCTCGAGGACGACCGCGTATGCAATGACAAGGGAGGAGACCACGATTACGATCGAGACCGCCGCCCGCGTCAGGGTCGACGCTCTGGCCTTGTCTCGTGGCCGGGCTCCGGGTTCGCGACGGTTGGGCTCTGCAATCATGTGCGATTCCATCTGCCCCGTCAGATTCCGTTCGAAGACGATATTACCGCGTTCCTGGTTGACCTGGAGGTCAACGCCCCAGCACATTCGAAACAGCAAGGGTAATATATCCAACACCGCACTGAAATCAGCCAACGGTGTCCAACATGGGATTCCTAGACAAGATGAAGTCCGCCGGTTCGGCGATAACCGGCGGCTCAGCGAAGGTAAGCATCGAATACCCGCTCCAACCCCTGAAGCCTGGCGACTCCCTTCCCGTCAAGGTGACGATAATGTCCATGGGGAAGGAGGTCAAGTCCGGCGGTGTCTTCGTGGACGTGCACGCGACGGAGGCAGGGCAGGTCAAGTGCAAGCACTGCGGACAGATGACACAGGTCCAGGCCGAGACGATCAAGCAGGCGATACCGATCGGCCCCGCGTTCGTGCTCCAGCCGAACGAGACGAAGGTCATCGAGGCCACGATCCAGCTGCCTATGGGCCAGCCGTCCTACAGCGGCCAGGTCAGGCACGAGTGGAGGATACGCGGCAGGCTGGACGCGTTCGGTAACGACCCGGACTCCGGTTTCAAGACCATCGAGGTGCGCTGAGAACCCACCGGGCCGGCCGAGCTACCCGGTCGGCCCTTGTCGTGCTCCCGAGCCTCAGGGCAGTGAGAGCTCAAGCCGCCTCGGGTCGAAGCCCTTCGCGTACTCCCGCACCAGCGCCGCGATGCCCTTGCGGACCTCCGGTTCGAGGGGCTCCGGTGTGTGAGACCTCAGGACCTCGTCCATGCGCTCCCTCGCCCTCTCCTCGACGCGCTTCGCCCCTGACGACACCCACTGCTGCCGGGTGGACCTGTCCGACAGGTGGGGCACGCGGTGCTCCCTCCTGAACTGGGCCATCGTCTCCTTCCTCTTCAGATAGTTGCCCTGCGGGCCGGTCTTGGCAATCACGTCGACCGACAGGGAATCCTCGTCCACGCGGATCCCCTCGGCGATCCTCGTCGCGCTCGAGGCAATCTCATCGTCGATCATGAGCTGCACGGGCGAGAACGCGTTGAACGCCTCCGTGGAGCCCATGAAGAGCTCGGCCATGTCCGCTCCCGCGAGCGTGGCCATCACCGCGGACTGCATCTTCTCGTAGGACGTCTGGGCGTCCACTGCCTTGGAGTCGCTCTGGACGCCCATGTCGCTCGGGAGGCCGTAGTGCTTCGCGAGCTGCACCGCGCCGACCCCCAGCAGGGAGAACTCGGGGGCCCCTGTGGCCGCAATCCCGGTCCTCATGTCCAGCGGGCAGGAGACCGACCCGTAGACGATCCTGGGGGACTTCGTGACGCACTTCGCAATCGCTATGGAGCTCAGGACCTCGGCGTTCTGCTGGACCAGCAACCCCGCCAGCGAGGCGGGCGCCGTCCCGCCGGCGAGCGCCATGACCATGACGAACACTGGGAGGTCCTTCTCCGCGTGCCTGAGCAGCGTGTCGGTCATCCCCTTGTCGTGCCCCAGGGGGCTGATGGGGTCGATGTAGCCCGGGAAGAGGGGCTTCTTCGCCAGCATCTCCCTGTCCCCGAGGATCATCTCGACTATCCGCTCCATGAGCTCGAACTCGACCGGGTCGCCGCTGCTCCCGAAGCTCGGCTTGGAGGTGTGCATCAGGCTCGTGGCCCACATGACCATGCTCATCGCGCCTGCGGGGACGTCGCCAGGGTACACGGGCACATAGCCGACGGCGCACGTGTCGAGGGAGTCGACCAGCCTGGTGATCCTCACCCCGTCCTGGAGGGTGGAGGGACGGTACTCGCCCGTGTCTGGGTCTATGTAGAAGAGACACTGGGCGCCTGGGCCGAACTTGGTCCGGCCGTCGACGATGTCCATCGATCGCTTCTCGCTCCTCGCGTGCCACCTGAAGTTGTTGGCGCAGCTCTTGACCGCCTCGTTCACGGACGACTCGGACATCCGCACTATCCGGGTCTTCCTGTCGACGCGGTGACCAGCCTTCTCGAGCAGGTCGAGGGCCTCAGGGGAGTCGACGAAGACGCCCGTCCTGTCCAACACCTCCATCGTGGCGCCGTGTATCCTGTCGAGGTCCGACTTCTCCAGAACCGTGAGAGTGCCCTTACCAGAACCCATGTGTATCCCTGCCCTCAGCCTGGCGGGCCAGTCGCCCTCGGTCCGGCCCACCTGGGGGGGTGAAAGAATCCTCGATACTTAAGGAGGATGCCGCAGCGGGTGAACAACAGCTTGAGGGATGGGGAGGCCGGACCATTGTTCATCCGCTCTAGTACCATAGTTCATTCAAAACGAAGTCTTTAAGAACGATGCAGCAGTCCTGTCACCCTAAGGATGCGACAATCATGGTTCCAGGGAAGGAACGAGACACCGACGAGGCACTGGTCGAGAACTCGGAGGGCATAGCAGGGCTGCTGGGCTCAGCCGCGAACCCGGCCAGGGTGATGCTCCTCACCCTGATGCTGAGGGGAGAAGGGGGGTTCTCGACGATGAGGATCAAGACGGGGCTTTCGAAGACCGCGCTCGCCAACCACCTCTCCAGGCTCGTGGAGAACGGACTGGTCAGGAGGGCCGAGAGGGGGAAGTACGAGCTGACGGTCGACGGCAGGGAGCTCCTCGGGGCGGCGGTGTCGATGTACAGGAGCTCAGCGAGGAGGGCCGACGAGGAGAGGGTCCGTCTGCAGTCGAGGTACAGGAGGGCTTTCATGGAAACAGGGGTCACAGGAAGGAGGATAGTGAGCAGGCAGGCGAAGTACCAGCCCTGCTGGCTCTCGTACACGGGAGCCATGGCGGGCTGCATCACGGCGTTGGGGAACGCGTGCGATGCGACCGACGTCGGTGGAGCGAGCGGGTACTCGTTCATCATCAACGTCGCGAAGGGGCAGACCTGTCCATCGGGGCCGACCGCGACGCACATCAAGACCTTCCGTGAGATGCTGAAGGCAACGGAGTCGCTCGGCGCGGACATCGAAGCGTACATCTACCAACACTCGTACCCCGCGAAGGCCGGGTCCCCCACCCCGAGGGAGCTGGAGGTGGTCTCGAAGCTGTTCGAGAGGGTGAGGAGGGAGATCGATGGGGACAGGCCAGTGGTCATCTACGGACTCGCCGCCCCTGAGTACGGGATCGTCAACGGATACGAGGGGCAGTCGTACATAGTGAGCACCCACAGGTCCCTCAACGAGAAGGGCAGACCCGAGGAGCCGATACCGTTCCACGCGCTCAATTCGCCCGGATGCATAGACGCATTCTACTTCAGGGAAGCGCCCCGGACCCACGAGGACAAGGAGTTCGCGGCCGAGGCCCTGGCGAGGGCTGCGAGGTTCGCCAACGCCCAGATGCCCGTGCAGAAAGGGTATGTCGCCGGCGTGGAGGCATACGACGAGTGGGCGAGGGTGCTGATTGAGGTGCCCGAGGAAGAGCAGAACTACCTCGGGAACAGCTACACCGCTGCCTGCGTGGCGGAGGGGCGTGCCATGTCCGCCGCGTACCTGAGGCGGGTCGCGCCGAGGACCTCCGCGACGGTCAAGGAGCACCTGTCCGCGTCCGCCGCCGCCTACGCCAGGGCCGCGGAGCGGATGGCGGAGTTCTTGAAGCTGTTCCCGTTCGGCTTCGAGGGCGAGATGAAGCAGCCGGACCGCAAGAAGGGCGCGGACATTCTCAAGGATGCGCGCGCGCACGAGGAGGAGGCCGTCAGGGAACTCTCGAAGGCCGCGCGCTGATCCTGCCCACCCTCATCGCTCCTTCCACGACATCAACCTGCTCGCGAGAACGAAACAGACCAGGCCTATGACGAACACGACCAGCGTGTTGACCAGGGCGCTCTCCTCGTTCGCGTAGACCATCGTGTCCCTTAGGCCGTCGTTGAGGTACGTGAGGGGCATGGCCTTGGATATCGCCTGAAGATAGAGGGGCGCCGCACTCAGGTCCCAGAAGGAGCCGGAGAGGAACATCATCGGGAAGCCGATGACGTTGGATATCGCCGCCGCGGACTCGGGGTCCTTGACCAGCACGCCTATCAGCATCCCCAGGCTGGTGAACATGAAGGCGCCGACGACGACCAAGAGGAAGGCGACCGGGGTGAGCACGGCCTTGAGGTCGAACATCGCGACCGCTACCGCGAATGTCACCAACAGGGAGAGTATCAGCATCAGGGAGTTGAATATGAACTTCGAGACGAGCCACTCGGACTTCTTGAGGGTGGTGGTCGCGAGGAGCTTGAAGTATCCCCTGGACCTGTGCTCCGCGCAGATTGACGTCATGAAGTACATCGCGCTGATCATGACCGTGAGGCCGACGAAACCGGGGAGCAGGAAATCGTACGCCGTCAGCTGCTCCGACCCTGCGTTCTGCACGTCGAACGACACCATGGGACTCGCCCCGGTGAGGTCGTAGTTCATCTGGCTGATCACAGCGTCGAGGACGCCCTGCGCTATGGGGAAGCTGGAACGGGACATGTCCCCGTAGAGGGTCACCTTCGCCGGGACGAGGGACTCGATGTTCGAGCTGAAATTGGCCGGGATCCGCAGGGCCAGTGCGAGGGAGTTGTCGTTGACGTAGTCGATGATGTCCACGTCCGCCTCGATCACCGATATCTCGAAGTAGCCCGTGTTGTTCAGTATGGCGAGCAGGGTCGCCGAGTGGGGGCCGGAGTCGAGGTTCTGGACCGGCAGGGATATCCCAGACCCGTCCGAGGACGTGAATATCGCGCCAAAGATCACTATCAGCAGCACGGGGAACAAGAACGCGAAGAACGGGCCGATCTTCGTCCTGAGGTACTGGCGCCCGAAGGAGATGGTCTCCGAGAGTATGCGGTTCATCCCTGCAGCACCCCCTCCTCCATCTTGGAGCCTATGAGGTCCAGGAAGACGTCCTCGAGGGTCTCCCGCCGGGTGTACATCTCCTTGTAGTTGACCTCTATCGAGGAGAGCTTGGAGAACATCCACCTGAGTTCGGACGGGTTGTCGACGGCGACAACGACGTCGCCGTTCTTCTCCACGGCCGGGATGCCCCTCCGGGAAAGCTCGTTGAACCCCTCGTGGCCTGCGCCCACGAGGACGATGGTCGTCTTCTTCCCGTGGCGGGAGACGAGCTGCTCGGGGGAGCCCTGGGCGATGATCTTCCCCTTGTGCATGATGGCCACGTCGTCGGCGAGCTTCTCCGCTTCGTCGAGGTAGTGGGTGGTCAGGACCACCGTGGCCCCGCGCCTCTTGGTCGCTTCGATCAGTTTCCAGAGGTCACGGCGCGCGCGCGGGTCAAGACCGGTGGTTGGCTCGTGCAGGAACAACAGCTCGGGGTCGGTGACCATCGAGAGGGCTAT
>ERZ1649853.356-NODE-356-length-19318-cov-7.001298_pt1 | contig 19318 bp, 14 predicted proteins | sample MGYA00575353_ERZ1649853 | MGnify/ENA primary metagenome ERZ1649853 (study PRJEB40853, sample SAMN11349654) | freshwater sediment metagenome | isolation source: river sediment | host: Sediment | place: India: Okhla Barrage, New Delhi | collected 2017-02-21 ...
CCTGCCGGTACACCATGGCCTTGCCCGGGATCACCCAGGACATGCAGTTGCTGATCCCGTAGTCCCGCGCATCATGCAGCGGTATCCCCTTCTCCAGCAGGTAGGGGACCATCATCTTGTCGTTGAAGAACGCCGGCTGCGCCACCCCCGTCCTCAGGCAGTCGATGGCCGAGAGCACCAGCGCCCGCGGTATCTTGTCATGGTACCGGAAGCACAGCGGCGGCTGCACCGAGTGCAGCTCCTTCGTCGCCTCCAGGATCATGTACGACAGCTCGTTGCTGGCGTCCCGCCCGTCCGCGTCCACCCCGCCCAGGGTCACGTTCTGCCACGCCAGCCCGCCCCCCGCCGACCCGAACAGCCGCGGCGGATGGATGAAGCCCATCTCCTCGAACTTGATCCACACCGACTCGATCAGGTTCAGGGCCTCTTCCTTCGTGATCCGCCCTTCGTCCAGGTCCTTCTTGTAGTAGGGGTACATCACCTTGTCCAGCCGGATGCCGCAGCCCACCGACGGCAGCTCGATGAACCCCACGATCAGGTGGATGAAGAAGAAGCACTGCATGGCCTCGTGCATGGTCCGCGCCGGGTTCTGGGGCACCCACTCGCAGATCTGGGCCAGCTTCTCCAGCCGGGCCTTCTCCTCCGGCCGCTTCTCCGCCGCCGCCTTCTCCCGGGCCAGCTTCGCATACCGCCTGGCGAAGTCTATCGTCGCCTGCAGGCTGATGATGGCCGCCTCCAGGAACCGCTTCTGCGACAGGTACTCCTTCGCGTCCATGGAGCTGTCCTTGCCGATGGCCTTGAGCCTCTCCTGGGCCTCCTGGATGATGGCCCCCAGGCCCACCCTGAGGATCTTCTCGTAGTTGGGCAGCACCATGTCCCAGGTGTAGCTGAACACGCTCACCGGGGTGTACCCGGTGAATATCTTGTACTCCGGCGGCACCAGGTTCCGCTCCGTGCCGTGCACCGACAGCTTGGCCCAGTACTTGTCGATCTCCTTCAGCTCCTTCTTCCCTTCGTCCGAAAGCAGGTGCTGGTACTCGCTGTCCAGGGCCTTCTCCACCCAGCGGAAGGCCAGCTCCGGGTACAGCGGCAGGGAGTTGACGTCCGCCGCCATGTTGCCCACCAGCCGCTCTCTGTCCTGGATGTAGATGGTCATCCCCTCCAGGATCTTCTTCAGCCCCTTGGCCCTCCGCAGGACCATGGGCTCCCCCTCCGTCTCCCGGTACGACTGGGTCAGCAGGCGCGCCCGCTCCAGGCACACCTTCACCTCGTTCCGGTAGCCGGCATCATCGTCTATCCTGGTCTGGCCCCGGTACAGGCCCTTGACCGCCTTGATGACCACGTTCTTCTTGAGCTCTTTGATCGCAGCGTCCATGGTGTTCCTCCTCGAGTGGGTTTGGTGCCTATTTTTCAGTATAACATAAGGCCTTTCCGGGCCGAAACGTCCTGCGGGACGGCGGGGGCCGCCGGCCGCGGGAACCGTCCCCGGACCGGGCCGCGGCGCCCGGATGCGCTTGCGCAAGCCCGGGGCGCTGCTAGGATGGGAATTGGAGGTGCTGTGATGAGAAGGAAGCTGGCGGCTCTGGGTCTGCTGGTGGCGGCCGGCGCTGTGGTCGCCGGCATCCTGCTGGCCAGGAGTGCCGCGCGGAACCCGGCAATGGTGGAGACCCTGCCGGAGGTGGAGGTCGCCCAGTACCAGGGAACGGACCTCTCATCGATGGCGGACTTCCGCGAGAACTCCATCAAGGGGGTGCAGCATGTGGATCTGGAAAGCTACCGGCTCACAGTCGACGGCCTGGTGGAGTCACCCCGGGAGCTCACCCTGGGTGAGGCCCTCGGCCGCCAGGCATATCAGAAGGTAGCGACCCTGAGCTGTGTGGAGGGATGGAGCGTCACCATCCTGTGGGAAGGCGTGCTGGTGGAGGACCTGATTGCGGAGGCCGGGGCCGTGCCCGGGGCGAACACGGTGATCTTCCACGCCGCCGATGGCTACACCACCTCCCTGCCCCTCGACTACCTGGCGGGCCAGAACATACTGCTGGCCTACCGGATGAACGGCGTGGACCTGCCCCCGGAGAGGGGGGCGCCGTTCCAACTGGTGGCGGAGAGCAAGTGGGGCTACAAGTGGATCAAGTGGGTGACCCGCATCGAGCTCTCAGACGATCCCGGCTACCAGGGCTACTGGGAGAGCTACGGGTATCCCAACGACGGGGACCTGTAGCCCAATCCAGCGCGGAGAAGCGGGCGTCAGTCCCTGGTCAGCTTCCAGCCGACGAAGGCCGCCGTGCCCAGTCCGCCTATCGCGGCCACGCTGATCAGTAACCAGGCCCGGGCCGGGTTCCAGCCGCCGGCCTTCGCCTCCGTGGTGAAAGTGTCGTCCGCCGATGCGGCCTCGTTGCCGGCGGCATCCCTGGAGATCACCCGGAAGTGATAGGTCCGGCCCGCCTCCAGGCCGGTCAGCTCGACGCTGTGGCGGGTGGCGAGAGCGGGGTCGATGGTGGTGGCTTCGCCGTACTCCTCCGTCGGGCCGAACTCCACCTGTGATGTCGCCGCCTCATCCGTGCTCCACAGGATGGTGGCCCCATCCTCCATGGCTTCAGCTGAAGGCGGAGAGATGACCGGCGGCGCGGTATCGGGAGGCACCGCGGGCGTGGTGGTGAAGGTGAAATCGGCCCCGCTGGCCTCCAAGCTGCCGTCTGTGGCCCGGGACCGGAAATGGTAGGTGGTGCTGCCGGCCAGGCCCGTCAGGCCGGCGGTGAAGGTGCCGGCGGCGGTCATGGACTGCGCCGCGGTCACGTTGCCGTAGCCGTCAGTGGCGCCCCACTCGAAGAACACGCTGACATTGTCGGCCAGGCCCACTGCGGCCAGGTTTCCGTTGAGACTGGCGGAGCTCTCCCCCAGGGCGGTGGCTGCGGAGGTGGTCACGGTGAGCGGCACGGCCACGGTGATGTAGCCCGTCCTGGTCTCGTTGACGCTGGTGGCGGCGAAATCAGTCACCTGCAGCATCACGGTGAAGGTGCCCGCGCTGGAGTAGGTGTGCGAGGGGGCCTGCAGCGAACTGACGCTGCCGTCTCCGAAGTCCCATTCCCAGGCCAGCGGGGCCAGTCCCCCGGTGGAGAGATTGGTGAACTGGACGGCCTGGCCCACCACCACCAGCTGGTGGTCCACGGAGAAGTCGGGCCGGGGGGCCGAGGCCACCGTGTAGGTCCCGTTGGGCACCTCGATGACTATGCCGGCGTCGCACACGTCATATGGCACGTGGCCCCCGGAGCCGTCGAGAACGGCAGCGGCCCAGGGCGCGTTCACCAGCAGGCGGGACTGGCCGCCCATGTTGGCCACCGTGAAGCTCAGAGACACCCCGGGGTCGGACACGAGACCCGAGACGGTGGTGTGGTACGAGTTCTGGGCCTTCTCCCAGTACTCCCGGAAACCCACGAACTCTATGCCATTGTCCGCGTAGTTGGACACGAAGATGGTGAAGTTGTCGGGACTGATGGAGTAGGGAATGGCCGGGCTGATGTCCAGCTCGTGGGTAAACGAGGGAATCACCACGCCGGCGGCCGAGACGAGGCTCCAGAATCCCCAGCAGTTCTCCCCCAGGTTGCCGACATTGGTCAGGCCGGCGCCGGAGCCATTGAGCCCGTTCCGGGACAGCAGCCCCAGGTGCGTGTAGGCGTACTCGGCGTGGGTGGCATTGTCCCCACCCTGAAGGCTGCACCACGTTGTCGGCGCCTGCCCGAACACCCCCGCCACGTCGGCGGTCTCGTTGTACATCAAGGACAGGGCGTCGGCCAGCGGCAGGTCGGACAGCCTGGCGCTGAAGTGTATCCCCAGCTCCCATCCGTCCGCGATGAGGGCCTTGAGCTCGGCCAGGTCCGACAGGGAGTAGTCGTCGATGAAGGTGGGATCGGCCCAGATGGTCCCGCCGCCCACCAGGGAGAGCCCGGTGTCCACCGTGTCCCAGGCATGCGGGCCATCGACGCCGAAGGAGGTCACCCTGGGGTTGGATACCGGGGTGACGTAGCTGTACTGCGGCACCGTCTGCTCGATGGAGTAGAGCTGCAGGCAGGCGGACTGTCCCGGGTATATCGAGTCGAAGCTGAAGAACATGAAGGGGTTCACGAACTGGTCGTAGAGAGTGATGGGGGCGGACTCCCTGTAGCCGGTGAAGGGGGTCGCCAGCTTCTCCACGTCATTGAGGTATATCCTGTTGATCCTGGTGACGCTGTTGGCCGTTATGCTGATCTTGAACCGCCCGTTGGTGCTGAAGCCCAGGTCCTGGGTCACGCTGCTGTACGAGAGTGTCGGGTTGTAGTAGCAGGACGTTATCAGCAGGTCATCGGTGGGGGTGTCATCCAGGACCCGAATGGCCAGCCAGGCGCCGCCGGCGAACACGTTGATGGTGGCATGCTCCTCTGAGCGGCCCAGGGCCATCTCGAAACTGAGGGTGGTCGACAGCGAGGGCGACAGCCCTCCGACGAACAGCCTGCCCAGCGCGCCCTGGGTACCGTCGAATGAGACGCAGTGGTCGGCCCCGCTGTACGACAGGGTGACGTTCTCCATGTAGCCGCCCCCGACCTCCGAGGCCAGGCAGACGTTCCCCGGGACCTCGCTCATACCGGTGAAGTCCTGGCTGAAGACGGCCAGGTCCCCGGCCGGGTCGTTGGTGACGCTGGAAGACGCGGCCTGGACCTCCGGGAGCGCCACGCCGGCCGGAGCCAGCGCGGCCAGGAGCGCCAGGGCGGTGCAGACCAGAAGGGCGAAGAGATTATGCTTCAACGACTGTCCCCGGGGGACAGGCTAGCTCAGCCATCTCACCACGAAGTCTCAGACGGGTGCCTCCCCATCACAAGGTCGTCACGTCCATCAGCGTTCGCGGCCCATTATAGGCAGGCCGGGGTGGGAGGTCAAAACCCGTCAGCGCTCGTAGAGCGGTGTCAGTGTGAGCAGCTGCCGGGCGATGTCCGGCTGCCGGGCGATGAAGAGCAGCTCCTCTTCGACCAGCGGTTTCTGGGCCTCCACGTTGGCGTACCGGACCAGCTCCAGGACGCGGTGCGCTTCTTCCCGGTCAGCGAACGAGACCGACATTCGGCCCATGACGTGTGTGAAGCCGGATATGCCGCCGTATTCCCCGGTGCATATCTCCCGGCCCGTCTCCACCGTCTCCGAGTCGCCCCGGCCCAGCTCCAGGTAGTCGTAGAGCTCGTAGTTGCTGGTATCCTTCAGCACTCCGTCGGCGTGGATGCCGGAGGCGTGGGCGAAGGCGTTGGCGCCCACCCCCGGCTGGTTGATGGGGATGGGGACCCCGAAGGCGTAGCTGGCGTACCGGGCGATCCTCCAGGCCAGGGAGAGGTCGATCTCATCGCCCAGCGGGTACTCCTCCGCGAAGCCCTTCGACTTGGTGGCGGCCAGGATGACGGCCACCAGGTCGGCGTTGCCCGCCCTCTCGCCGATGCCGTTGACCGTGGTGTTGATGTAGGCGTCCTGCCCGCCGTCCATGGCCCCCCTGGCGCCGGCGATGGAGTTGGCTACGGCCATTCCCAGGTCACCGTGGCAGTGGACCTCGATCCCCATGCCGGTCTCCCGGGCCAGGGTCTTGATGGTGTCGTATATGGTGAAGGGGTTGTCGTATCCCAGGGTATCGCAGTACCGCATCCGGACCGCTCCCTGCTCCCTGGCCGCCAGGCCGAACCGGATGAGGAAGTCCAGGTCCGTCCGGGAAGCGTCCTCGGCGTTCACCGCTATGGAATCGATTTCATGCGAGCGGGCGGCGGCGACAGCCTCCACCATGGTCTGCAGGATGTCCTCCCGGGTCTTGCGGCCCAGGAACTTGCCCTGGATCATCTGGTCGGATGTGGAGATAGAGAGATTGACGTGCCGCAGCCCGGGGACCAGCTTGAAGGCCAGCTCGACGTCGCCGGGCACGGCCCTCAGCCACCCCGCCAGCCGCATCGGCTGCAGGACCCCCTTCCGGGCCAGCTCCAGGTTGGCCTCGAGGTAGTTCTTCTCGTGACGGGTGGTGGGGAAGCCGAACTCCGACTGAAAGATCCCCATGGCATTGAGGTACAGGTTGAGCATGGTCTTCTCGAGCTTGGAGAGGCCGAGCTTGGCCGTCTGCACGCCGTCCCGGTTGGTCACGTCTATGATGTGAATCCGCCCCATCGTCTCCTCCCGCCTAGGCCGGTTCCAGGTGCCTGACCCGCTCCGCCACCGCCTTCGCCACCTCAGACGTGCCCGCGGCCGGGCCGGCCCCGCCCCTCTTGATGTCATAGGTGACCTGGCGGCCGTCCGCGATCACCTCCGCCACGGCTCTCTCCAGGCGGTCGGCCCTGTCCGGCTCGCCCAGGTGCCGCAGCATGAGCGCCGCGGAGAGCATCATGGCCATGGGGTTGACCTTGTTGCGGCCCGCGTGCCGCGGCGCGCTGCCATGGACGGCCTCGAACACGGCGATCCCCTCCCCGAAGTTGGCCCCGGGTGCGACGCCCAGGCCGCCGACGAGCCCTGCACACAGGTCCGACAGCAGATCGCCGTAGAGATTGGGGGCCACCACCACGTCGAACTGCCCTGGTTGCCGCACCAGCTGCATGTTCATGTTGTCCGCCAGCCGGTCCTCGAACTCGATGTCCGGGTACTGCCCGGCTACATCACGGGCCACTGCCAGAAACAGCCCGTCGGAGAACTTCAGGATGTTGGCCTTGTGCACCGCCGTGACCTTCCTCCGCCGGTGGGCCCGGGCGTATTCGAAGGCGAAGCGGACGATCCTCCGGCTGGCGGTCTCCGATATGGCCTTGATGGAGAGGCCGGAATCCCGGCCGAGAACCTCGCCCCGGGTCCGCCGGACCAGATCGATGGCCTCGGCCGCCTCCGGCGTGCCCTCCTGGAACTCGATGCCGCTGTAGAGGTCCTCGGTGTTCTCCCTGATTATCACCAGGTCGACGCCCTCGAATGGCGACGGTACGCCGGGATAGGTCTTGCAGGGCCGGACGCAGGCGTAGAGGTCCAGCGCCTTCCGCAGCGCCACGTTGGCGCTCCTGAAGCCGGACCCCACGGGCGTGGTGACCGGCCCCTTGAGGGCCGTCCGGTTCTTCCTGATCGATGCCAGGGCCGATTCCGGGAGCGGAGTCCCCATCGTGTCCTGGGTCGCCTGGCCCATGTGCACCGTCTCCCAGCGCACCTGGAGGCCGGTGGCCTCCACGGCGCGGACGGCGGCGTCGGTCACCTCCGGGCCCACACCGTCGCCCGGGATGAGGGTGATATCGTGCTTCATGTTCCTAGAGCCTGAATCCGCCGCGCTTGTTGATGTAGGGCAGCAGGCCGCCGTCATTGAGGATGTCCAGCATGGCCTGCGGTATGCGGCCGGAGGTCAGGGACTCGCCGTTGGTCAGGTCCCTGATGGTCCCGCTGGTCAGGTCCACCTCCAGCTGGTCACCGTCGGCGATCCGGTCGGTGTCGCACAGCAGGATGGGCAGGCCCAGATTGATGGCGTTCCGGAAGAAGATGCGGGCCACGGTCTTGGCCAGGACAGCGCTGACACCGGCCATCTTGATCACCAGGGGCGCGTGCTCCCGGCTCGATCCGAGGCCGAAGTTGCTGCCGGCGACGATGAAGTCCCCCGGCTTCACCCTGCCGGCGAAGGACGGGTCGGCATCCTCCATGACGTGCGCCGCCAGGACGGGGAGGTTGCTCCTCAGGTGGGCATAGCGGCCCGGGATGATGTGGTCCGTGGAGATGTCGTCCCCGAACTTGAAAGCCCTTCCGGTCAGCACCTAAATCACCTCTCTCGGGTCAGTGATGTGCCCGGTTATGGCCGTGGCCGCGGCGGTAGCCGGGCTGGCCAGGTAGACGTAGGCATCGGGGTTGCCCATCCGTCCTTCGAAGTTGCGGTTGGCTGTGGACAGGCAGCTTTCGTCGTCGCCCAGGATCCCCTGGTGCAGGCCCAGGCAGGGTCCGCAGCCCGGGGGCAGTATGATGGCGCCGGCATCGATCATGGTCTGGATGTACCCGCCCCGGATCGAGGCCTGCAGCACTTCCCGAGAGGCCGGGGCGATGATCAGCCGGGTGCGGGGGTGCCGCTTCTTCCCGCTCAGAATCCTGGCCACCACTGCCATGTCCTCGAGGCGCCCGTTGGTGCAGGTCCCGATGAAGACCTGGTGGATCTTGATCCCGCTGACGTCCTTGACCGGGGCCACGTTGTCCACCGTATGGGGCCGGGCCACCATGGGCTGTATGTCGCCCAGCCAGATTTCGATGGTGCGCTCGTAGACGGCGTCCTCATCCGGCTGGATCCTGCGGTAGCTGCCCACCCGGCCCTGGCTGGCCAGGTAGTAGCGCGTGGCCTCGTCCGCCGGGAAGAGACCGGCCTTGGCCCCGGCCTCCACGGCCATGTTGGACACGGTCAGCCTGCCGGACATGCCCAGGGACATGACCCCCTCCCCGCCGAACTCCAGGGCCTTGTAGGTGGCCCCGTCCGCCCCCAGAAGGCCGATGAGATAGAGGATGAGGTCCTTGGCGTAGACCCCCGGGGAGAAGGCGCCGGAGAGCGCTATGAGGATGCTCTCGGGCACGCGGAGCCAGGTCTGGCCCAGGGCCATGGCCACCGCGGTGTCGGTGGACCCCATGCCGCAGGCGAAGGCCCCCAGGGCGCCGGCCGTCGTGGTATGGGAATCGGCGCCGATCACGAGGTCGCCCGGCTTGGCCAGGGACTCGGCCACTATCTGGTGGCACACCCCGTCGCCGGCATCGGAGATCGTGGCCCCGGTCTGCTGCGCGAACTCGCGCAGCAGGGCCTGGTCGTCCGACAGCGCGGCGTTGGGGCTGGGGGAGGCGTGGTCCAGGAAGACCGCCACCCGGGCATTGGCCGCCGTCCTGGTGAACCTGGCCGCCCGGAACTGCCTGACGGCCAGGGGCCCGGTGGTGTCCTGAACGAAGGCCAGGTCAACGTTGGCAATGATGATGTTGCCCGCCTTCACGTTGTCGCCGGACTTGGCGCTCAGGATCTTCTCAGCGAGTGTCTTGCCCATGGCTGCATACGAATTGCCTGCTGATCATGCGACGGCTGGATGGTTCTCCTGGCGCCTTCGAGAGTACCTGCGGGCGGCTGCGGAAGAAGGTCCCGGATCCCGTTCTGGCTGTTCAGCAGGCGTTGTTGCGGTCACGCGAACCGATGATAGCATTATAGACGGCGGGGCAACCTCGTTGCAAGAATTTTATGTCGTGCACGAACCGGTTTCGCCGGCCACAGAGCAGGCGGCCCGGCGGGCGCGCCCTTTTGTCGAGGCCCGGTGTTTTGGCGTAGAATTAGGCACAACTGCAGCTAGAAGGAGGTTGGAGGAATGCCCGGACTTATCTACGAGAAAAAGGGAAGGGTGGCTCACATCATCCTGAACCGCCCCGAAGCGCGCAATGCCATGAACGCCGAGGTCTGGGACCTCCTGGTGAAGTCCTGGATCGATTTCCGGGATGACCCCGAGGTCTGGGTGGCCATCGTCAGTGCGGCGGGCGACAAGGCCTTCTGCTCCGGACAGGACCTGAAAGAGGTCATGGAGTGGATGAAGATCCCGGAGGACAAGCGCCCGGCCCAGCCCCTGCCCGAGGTCAACCCCATGCGCGGGCTGGAGACCTTCAAGCCGGTGATCGCGGCCATCAACGGCATCTGCACCGGCGGCGGGCTGGAGCTGGCCATGGCCTGCGACATACGCATTGCCGCCGACAACGCCAGGCTGGGGCTGGCCGAGGTCAAGCAGAGCGTGATCCCGGCCAACAGCGGCACCCAGAAGCTGATCCGGCTGATCCCCTTCGGCAAGGCCTTGGAGATGCTGATCACCGGCGATTTCGTCGATGCCCAGGAAGCCTACCGCGTCGGGCTGGTCAACAAGGTGGTCCCATACGCGCAGCTGATGCCGACGGCGGAGGCGCTGGCCGCCCAGATCTGCGAGAACGGCCCCTGCGCTGTCAGGGCGGTCAAGGAGCTGGCCCTGCGCGGCATCGAGACCAGCCTGGCCGAGGGCCTCAAGATGGAGATCGAGATGAGCCGGCGGCTGGCCAGGACGGAGGACTCCCAGGAAGGGCCCCGGTCCTTCGCCGAGAAGCGCAAGCCGGTCTGGAAGGGCCGCTAGCCCCGCCCGCAGTCTGGACTTCGCATGGCCGCCCCTCTCACGGGGCGGCCATTTCTATCTCGGCCTGGATGACCTCCTGCAGCGCGTGGAGGTCGAAGTACCCCGATATCCGGGGCTTGCCATTGACCAGCAGCAGGGGCAGGACCAGGTCGCCGGCGTGGAGCCTCCGGGCGATTTCGGGCGGCACTGCGGCCCGGGAGGCGTCCAGCGCTGTGTACTGCAGCTCCACCTGTCCGCCGAAGCGCCCGCGCAGGGCCTCGGCGGTGGACCGGCGGACTTCCTCTGACGACAGGTCCAGGCCGCAGCGGGCCTCGCAGGCCGGCCTGGCCGGATCGTCCAGGATGGTGGCGATGACCTTTGCCCGGCGAGTCACTCCCGCTGCCTCCTCCGCCGTCCTCCGCTGGCGGGCACCTCTTTCCGGCGCCGTGCCGGCCCGGCCGCCGGGTCCCCGGCTGGGGCGTGCTCCCACAGGTCGCAACGGCCGCCGCAGGTGGCGATGACCCGGCCGTCCAGCGACACCCGGGCCACCTCGCAGAGGTTGGGGCAGGCCCGGCATTCGAAGGGGGTGGTGGTGTACAGGGCCTCGCTGACCGCAAACCCGGCAAAGGCGGTCCGGGCTTCGACGGCCGGCGGCCGGCCGCCCGCCGCGCGGTCACGCGGCCCGCATTCATGCGCCCCACCTGTGCGGGGCCCCATCTCCTCGAGCGCCAGAAGCGCGGCGCCAATGGCGCCCATGGCCTCGGGGTGCGGCGGCACCATGACCTCGCCGGTCCCCAGGACTTCCTTGAAGGCCCTTACCATGCCCTGGTTGAAGGCCACGCCTCCCTGGAACACCGCCGGCGTCCTGATCTCACGGCCCAGGCCGACGTTGGCCAGGTAGTTGCGGGCCAGCGCCAGGCACAGTCCGTAGAGTATGTCCTCCAGGGGGTGCCCCATCTGCTGCTTGCTGATCATGTCGGATTCGGCGAAGACGGTGCACTTGCCGGTGATGCGGACGGGGTGGCGGCTGCGCAGGGCCCGGGCGCCGAGGTCCTCGATGGCGATGCCCAACCGCGCCGCCTGGTGGTCCAGGAAGCTCCCCGTCCCGGCGGCGCAGACCGTGTTCATGCTGAAATCCGCCACCGTCCCGTCCTCGAGGAGCACCAGCTTGCTGTCCTGTCCGCCGATCTCCACTATGGTGCGGGCCGCGGGCACCGTGCGCGCCGTGGCCACCACCTGGCTGGTGATCTCATTCTTGACCACATCGCCGCCGGCGATGGCGGCGGCCAGGTAGCGGGCGCTGCCGGTGGTGCCCACGCCCCTGATGGCGGCCTTTCCGGGGAGCCTGGCGCGCAGTTCGGCCAGGCCCTGCTGCAGGGCCTGGACCGGCTGGCCCTGTGTCCGGCGGTAGACGGAGTCGACGAAATGGCCGGCACGGTCAATCAGGGCCAGTTTGATGGTGACTGAGCCGATGTCGATACCCAGATAGAGGTTCATGACGGTTTCGCCGGGAGGGGGTGACTGATCACGGACGGCGCACACTGAGGCGCCGCCTCAGTGTGCCGTGAAGCGGTCAGGGCGGCTCGGGGTCAATGATCGAGCTTGACCCCTTTCGACTCCACCGGGTCCAGCTTCCATATCTTCTCCACGGTGGAATCGACGTAGTAGTCGATGGACTTCCCGCAGTCGACGCACTTGGCGGTGATACGGCCGGCATACCCGGTGGCGGCTGTCCCCAGCATCAGCCCTCCCTGGGTGGCATAGCAGTCAGGGCAGGTCCCTACGATATGCACACTCCCTGTACCGCAAGTAAGCCAGCGCATTATCATGGTCTCGGCCCTCCTTTCACGTTCCTGCTGCCTGGATCGGTAGTCACTATCATAGGCCGCGGTCTATCGCCTGGCAAGCCCGGTCCGGGACGCCTGTTGACTTACTTCACATCAGTCGTTACCATCGGAGTCGCCGGCAGCGGCCGGAAGGAGTTCGGCATATGGACGAGTTTCTGCGGGACCAGAACCTGGCCTGGCGGGTAATTGTGCCGGTGGCGGCCATGGTGATCATCACCGGCCTGGCCCTGCTGGTCCGGTATTTCGTGTACCGGTGGCTGAAGAAGATGGCCGGGAAGACCCAGACCGAGTGGGACGACGTCATCCTCCACTCTACGCGCGTCGCCACGCTCCTGTGGTGCTTCTTCCTGGGGGTCTTCGCCGCAGTCCACATCGCTGTGGTGCCTGAGTCCTGGGAGGACCCGGTGGGGACCGTCTCGCCCATCCTGCTGGTGGTGATGGGGGTCTACACCGCCGTGGTGGTCCTGCGCGTGCTGATAGACATCTACATCGCCGAGGTGGCTTCCAAGACGCCGAGCCCCCTGGATGACATGATCATGGCCGCCCTGAAGTGGATCGTCCCCATCATCGGGCTCTTCTCCGCCGTGGTGCTGGTCCTGGACATGCTGGATTTCGAGGACGTCAACGAAAGGTTCGTGGTGCCCACTGAGGACTGGCTGAGAGACCCCGGGAGGTGGATCGCCATCCTGGGGCTGGTGGGCCTGGCGCTGGTGCTGCTGGCCACCGCGGTCATCCCCAAGGTCATCCAGAGGTCGGTCCAGAGGTCGCGCGGCGACCAGACCGACGAGGAGGTCAAGAAGCGGTCCGACACCCTGTCGGCGGTGCTGGTGGCCTCGCTGCAGGCGCTGATCCTGTCCATAGTCGCCTTCATGATCCTGGACAAGCTGGGCCTGAACGTGTCCGCCATGATCGCAGGTGCCGGGGTGGTGGGCATCGCCCTCGGCTTCGGGGCCCAGAGCCTGGTGAAGGACATCATCTCCGGCCTCTTCATTCTGCTGGAAAACCAGTACCGCCGGGGTGACGTGGTCAAGATCGCCGATGCCTCCGGCCTGGTGGAGGACGTCAACCTCCGGAGAACGATACTGAGGGACCTGGACGGCACCGTGCACTCGGTGCCCAACGGTGAGATCAGGGTGGCCAGCAATCTGACCAAGGGTTGGTCGCGGGTCAACCTGAACGTCGGCGTGGCCTATGGCACGGACCTGGACAGGGCCATTGCGGTGGCCAACCGGGCCGGCCGGGAGCTGGCGGAGGACCCCGCCTGGTCCCCCCACATCCTCAAGGCGCCCCAGGTGCTGCGGGTGGACAGCTTCGGGGACTCGGCGGTGGAGATCAAGATACTGGGCGACACCCGGCCCGGTCAGCAGTGGCCGGTGACGGGCGAGCTGCGCCTGAGGCTGAAGAAGGCCTTCGACGAGGAGAACATCGAGATACCCTGGCCGCACATGAAGGTGTTCTTTGGCCGTGAGGCGGGAGAGGCCGCCCCGCCCCAGCCTGGGAAGAAGAAGTCGTAGGGCCGCCCCGAGCGGCGCAGCAACAAAACCCGAGCTGGCATCCAGGCCGCAATCCGCCTTCGGCCTGCTTTGACCCCACCTTATGTCAATGCTAGAATCGAGACGACCTGGCGGGCGCCAGCCGCCGGGCCGACTATCGGTGGGGGATCAGAGGTGCCCGATGATGCTGTTGAAGAAGACTACGTCGGTCTGTCCCGAAGACCTGAAGCCGCTGGAGGCCGAGCTATGGGAGGTCGAGGGCCAGGTGATCATGAAGAAGACCTGCCCCGAGCACGGCAGCTTCGAGGATGTCTACTGGAGCGACTACCAGGAGTACGTCAGGGCTGAGCAGTGCCGGGATGACGGCACGGGGATGACCGAGCCTCGGAAGACCGATCTGGGATGCCCGCAGGGCTGCGGCATCTGCCAGAGGCACACCACCCGCACCACCCTGATGATCATGGACCTGACCAACCGGTGCAACCTGAAGTGCCCCATCTGCTTCGCGGCCGCCCAGGCCGGGGAATACGTCTACGAGCCCACGATGGACCAGCTGAGAGGCATAGTGGAGTATGCCAGGCGAATGAACGAGCCCAATGTCGTGCAGGGCATACTGAACAGCGGCGGCGAGCCAACGGTGAGGGAGGACCTGCTCGACGTCCTCAAGATGGAGCGGGACCAGGGGATCGACTACATCGTGGTGGCCACCAACGGCCTGCGGCTGGCCGCGGACATCGAGTACTTCAAGGCCCTGCGCGACCTCGGGGTCTACATCTACCTGCAGTTCGACGGCGTGACGCCTGAGCCCTATCTGAAGGCCAGGGGGCGTGATCTCTGGCCGGTCAAGCAGAAGGTGATCGACAACGCGCGGAAGATAGGCTACGACAAGGTGATCCTGGTGGCCACCATCGTCAGAGGGGTCAACGACGGCCAGGTGGGCGACATGGTCCGGTACGTGGCCGCCAACTCCGACGTCATCCGGCACATCGTCTACCAGCCGGTGAGCTTCTCCGGCCGGATCGACCGCACCCGGCTGAAGGAGATGAGGATCACCACTTCGGACGTCATGCGCCTCTTCGAGGAGCAGACGCAGGGCGAGATCAAGACGAGCGACTTCTTCACCCTCACCATGACGGAGACCCTGGCCAAGATGGTGACCAAGGGCGGGAGGCACCGTGAGTTCTGTATACATCCCCACTGCGGCGTAGTGGCCCTGGCGTCGCTGGAGAAAGGCAAGCTGGTGCCTATCAGCCGCTTCATCGACAATGAGAAGTTCTACGCCAGGATGAGGCGGGCCTTCGAGGCTAAGAAATCCCGGGCGGGGATCATGCGGGACCTGGTCATCGGCTTTGCCCTGCACGTGAAGCCCGGCTTCTGGCTGAGGCTCCTTCCCCTGCTGAAGACCTGGAGCCGCCAGACCGGCCGGGCGCTGATGGACGACTGGATGCGCCAGAACTGGGTCTCCATCGGCATCATGCAGTTCATGGACCCCTACAACTTCGATCTCGACCGGGTGCAGCGGTGCTGCCTCCACTACGGAGTCCCGGACCGGAAGACCGGGGCCCGCCTGATACCCTTCTGTGCCATGAACAACTTCCACCGCCAGTCCGTGGAGAGGGAGTTCTCCACCAGCGCCCGGGCCACGCCGGGCGGTGGGGCCCCGGCGGCCCGGGAGAAGGTCGCCTCCCGGGAACCCATCATTGTGCCGTAGGCCCCGCCGCCCCTCCCGCCCCTCCCCATACCCCTCCCGTCGTCCCCCGGACCACCGGCGCCCCGACCCCGTCGCGGCGTGATCCTGTCATAGTTTTGTAACTTCCGGGCGAATGGTCGAGACGATTTTGTAAGGGCCCCCCTGATGGGTGAGACATTTGAGTGACACCCGAAAACTAGAATAGGGCCTGGCTTGGGGGCCGGGCGGGGGACATGGCCCCGGCCGGGCCCGGCTGTTCGCATGGTCGGGCATGGGCCCCGGCCCGCCGAGCCGGGGTGCGGCTCCGGGAGGCATCCTCCCTGGCAAGGGGAGAGAGGAAGAGTGCAGACATGGCGGCGTTCATAAGGAGTCGGTTGCGGGCCGGGCTGCTGCTCAAGATGTGGCTGCTGGGCATGATCCTGGCCACCTCCATCGCCTTGGTCTTCTGCTACTACGTCCTGCCCGGCATCCAGGCCCGAATCTTCAGCGAGCAGCGGGCGGAGGTGAAATCCAGCGTGCTCATGGTCGTGGGCGTGCTCGACTCCATCCACTCTATGGAAGAAGCCGGGATGCTGTCAACGGCCGAGGCCCAGTCTTACGCGCTGGCGGAGATGAACCGGCTGCGTCACGGCGAGGACGGCCGGAACACCTTCTGGGTCAGCGACCACCAGCCGGTGCTCCTGGTGGACCCGACTGTGCCGGACCTGGTCAACACCAGCGTGGAAGGCATAACCGGCGCCGACGGGGAGCTGGTCTTCGTGGAGATGGCCCAGCTCTGCCAGAGCCGGGGGGGCGGTATCTACGATTTCCAGTGGCGGTACGCTCCGGGCGGCACTCGGGAGAAGCTCTGCTACGTGCAGGCCTACGAGCCCTGGGGCTGGGTGGTGGGGAGCGGCATCTACACCGACGATGTCATGGCGGGCTACGTGCCTTTCCGGAACACCATCGGCATAGCCTTCGGTGCGGTCGGCATCGTCGGTCTTCTGCTCTTCTGGCCAGCGACCCACTTCGTCCTGGGCAAGCCTCTGGCTTCGCTGGTCAGGACCTCCGAGGCCCTGGCCATGGGGGACGTGGAGCAGAAGATCGAGATAACGTCGCAGGACGAGATAGGGCAGCTGGCGGCGGCGCAGTCCAGGGTCATCGACTATATGAAGGAGATGGCGGAGGTAGCCGCCAGGGTGGCCGATGGCGATTTGACCGTCCAGGTCAGGCCCCTCTCCGGGGAGGACGCCTTTGGGAATGCCTTCCGGGAGCTGTTGGCCCGTCAGAGTGACCTGATCGGGAAGGTGAAGCTGGTGGCGGCCAACGTATCAGAGGCCAGCCGGCAGCTGACGAAGGCCGCCGAGCAGACGGCACAGGCGACCCAGCAGATTGCCTCCACCATCCAGCAGGTGGCCAGGGGGACGGCGGAGCAGTCGAACTCGCTGCAGCAGACGGCCAGCAGCGCGGAGCAGCTGTCCAGCGCCATCGCCCAGATAGCCGTGGGCTCACAGGAGCAGGCCGAGGGTGTGAATGAGGCCACCGGGATAGTGAAGAGGGTTTCCGGCGCCATCACCGAGGTCACCAACTACTCCCGGGTGGGCATGGAGGTCTGGCAGAGCACGGCGGCCTCCGCCGCCGAAGGGGCCCGCATGACGCACGAGACGGTCACCGGCATGGACAAGGTGAAGAAGGCCATGGACACGGTGGCGGTGAGGGTCACCGATCTTGGCGAAAGGTCCGGGGAGATCGGCCAGATCGTGGCCACTATCGACGATATCGCGGCGCAGACCAACCTGCTGGCCCTCAATGCCGCCATAGAGGCGGCGCGCGCCGGGGAGCAGGGCCGGGGGTTCGCCGTGGTGGCGGACGAGGTCCGGAAGCTGGCGGAGAGATCGTCGCTGGCTACCAGGGAGATAGCCACCATCGTGGACGGCATACGGACGGGTGTGGCGGAGGCGGTCAGCGCCATGAAGCAGGGCAGCCAGGACGTGGAGGTGGGATACAAGCTGGCGACGGATGCCGGTGCTGCCCTGGACGGGATCCTGGACCGGTCCCGCAGCGTGGCCAGGCAGGTGGAGCAGATATCGGCGGCGGCCCAGGACCTGCAGAGCCTGAGCAGCGGCATGGTGGATGCCATCGACCGCATCAACCGGATAGTGGAGCAGAATGCCGCGGCCACGGCGCAGATGACGGACAGCTCCGGCATCATGTCCCGGTCGGTGGAATCGACGGCGGGGGTGGCTGAGGAAAACAGCGCGGCCTCGCAGGAGGTGTCGGCCTCGGTGGAGCAGATGTCGGCCCAGGTGGCGGAGACGCTGGCCGCGGCGCAGTCCGTGGCCGACATGTCAGAGGAGATGGAGAGGGCGGTGGCGCGATTCAGGGTGGACCAGGCGGATGCGCCGGGCCGGGTCGAAAGGCAACGGTAGCGCCGGCACTACGGGCCGGAAGAGGGTGAGCACATGGTGAAAGAGATGAAGCGGATGACCGAGCAGCAGCTGGTGCTGTTCGACCTGGCGTCGGAGCACTACGCCATCGACAGCATGAACGTGCGGGAGATCATCCGGATGCAGGCGATCACGAAGATACCGGGGGCCCCGGCGTCGGTGGAAGGGGTGATCAACCTCAGGGGCAAGGTGACCCCGGTGATGGACCTGAGGAAGAGGCTGGGCCTCGAGGTCGGGCAGGAGAGCAAGGAAACCAGGATAGTGGTGGTCGAGGTCGGAGGCCAGGATGTGGGGCTGGTCGTGGACGGTGTCAGCGAGGTGCTGCGGATACCGGTGTCCGTGATCGAGCCCACTTCGACCATAGTGGCGCCTGAGGAGGCGGACTACATCCTGGGTGTGGCCAAGCTGGAGACGAAGCTGGTGATCCTGCTGGACATAGGCCGCCTGCTGGCCGGTGACGAGAGGCGGATGCCGGTGGGCGCCCCGGTTTCCAGGGACGGGGCTGCAGCCGGAGCCGTCTGACCGGGCAAACAGGGACCGTCCGGCCGGCCAGGGCGGGAGGCAGTCTGGCGGCTGGCCGCGGCGTCCCGGAACAGGAGAAAGAGAACATGCCGATGCTGGGAGACAGGCGCATAAGGATCGGACTGCTGGGGAAGCTGTTCCTGGTCGTGGTGGTGGTGACCATGCTGTACAGCCTCTACATGTGGCTGTGGGTGCTGCCCAAGCTGCAGGACAACATGAGGCAGGAGATGAAGACCAGGGCCATGGAAGAGACCCAGATCGGCTGGAGAACAGTGAACATGGTCTACCAGTTCATGGAGGTGTCGGGCATGGCCAGCCGGGCCGATGCCCAGGCCTACGCGCTGATGGCGCTGAGCGATGTCAGCTTCGGGTCCGGCGATAGCCGGGGGTACTTCTGGGTCAACGATGCCCAGCCGGTGCTGCTGGCGGACGCCGCCAGGCCCGACCTGGTGAACACCGATGTTGGCGGCTACACGGACGAGAAGGGGAACCTGGTCTTCAGGGACATCGTGGAGATCTGTGAGGGGCAGGGCGAGGGCTGGTACACCTTCTACTGGAGGGACTCTGATGGCGGCCAGGCTGGCGAGAAGGTGGCCTATGTGATTTCCTTCGAGCCCTGGGGCTGGACCATCGGCTCCGGGGTCTACACCGCCGATGTGTCTGGGGCGTACTGGAGGCTGGGAGTGCAGCTCTGGCTGGCCATCGCCAGCATCCAGCTGGTGGGCATGGTCAGCATCTGGCTGGTGTTCCGCTACGTGCTGAGCCAGCCCCTGACCAAGCTCCTGCGCAGCTCCCGGGCCCTGGCACTGGGAGACGTCAGTCAGCGGATTGAGTTCACGTCCGGTGACGAGATCGGGGAGCTGGCCGAGGCGCACTCATCGGTGCTGGACTACATGAGGGAGGTGGCCGGCGTCAGCGAGAGGCTGGCCGGTGGCGACCTCACGGTGGAGGTCAGGCCCCGGTCGGAGCGGGACGCGCTGGGGCGGTCACTCTCGGAGATGGTAGTGAGGCAGCAGGAGCTCCTGGGCCGGGTGAAATCGGTGGCGGGGAACGTGTCGGAGGCCAGCAAGCAGCTCAGCCGGGCGGCGGAGCAGACGGCCCAGGCCACGCAGCAGATCACCAGCACCATACAGCAGATGGCGAGGGGGGCGGCGGAGCAGTCGGGGGCGCTGCAGCAGACGGCGGGCAACGTGGAGCAGATGTCGGGGGCGGTGGAGGCGATAGCGGGGGGGTCGCGGGCGCCGGC
>ERZ1649853.361-NODE-361-length-19231-cov-4.925688_pt1 | contig 19231 bp, 20 predicted proteins | sample MGYA00575353_ERZ1649853 | MGnify/ENA primary metagenome ERZ1649853 (study PRJEB40853, sample SAMN11349654) | freshwater sediment metagenome | isolation source: river sediment | host: Sediment | place: India: Okhla Barrage, New Delhi | collected 2017-02-21 ...
CCTTGCTGCTGTGGTCGTGGAAGAAAAACCAATCCTACCGCATCAACCAACAGGGGCGCCAGGTGCTCAACTTCCAGATCACCATGACGCTGTGCCTGTTCGCTGGCGCGTTCGTGCTGATAATCGCACCCATGGCATTGGTGTTTATGGAACCATCAGCCGTAGCCAGCCTTGAGCAAAACCCGCTCTTTATTGCCTTGCTGACCTGCCTGCCCGCACCGCTCATCCTGATCGGCATCTTCTGCGCCTACCAGGGTGTGGTCAATGCCATGCGAGCGCTGGCGGACAAGCCAGTGCACTACCCGCTCAGCATCCCCTTTGTCAGATAGAAGACGTGGTCAGCCGAGCGCCCAACCACTCGGCTGACCACCCTGAGGAAAATCATGACCATCAAACCTTTATTACCCGAACACTACGATCCTGCAACCGTCCTCGATTGGTGGGCAGACAAACGTAACGATATCCAACACCGTTTCCTGGAGAACATTGGCACGCCTCCTTTTCCCCGCAATACCCGCCTCATCGAAATGATGGAGACCACCGAGAGTGAAGCTTATGTACGCACCAGGCTGCGCTACCTGGTTGGGGAGCACGAAGAGATCCGCGCCCACCTTTTCGTTCCCAAGACCGCCAGGCCTGAACAAGGCTTTCCGGCCATCCTTGCCATGCACCAGATGAACGACTATGGAAAAGATGAGGTTGCCGGGCTGGCGGGGTGGAAGGATTACGCCTACGGGCATGAGCTGGCGGCGCGGGGTTACGTGGTCCTGGCGCCCGATTACCTTACCATGGGAGAAAGGGTCTTCCCCGGCAAGCAGCAATTTGACTCGCTGCCCTTTTATACGCAGTACCCGGGCTGGTCGATGGTGGGCAAAGACATCCAGGATTCAATGTCCGCCATCGATGTGCTGTGCACTTTCGATTTCGTCGATCAAGACAAGATTGGGGTGATCGGGCACAGCCATGGCGGCAGCAATGCCATGCTGGCCCTGGCGATGGATGAGCGCATCTCTGCCGGCGTCAGCAACTGCGGCATGTCGGTCATCTCAGAAGAGGAAAAATGCCTAGAATGGTCCGCAGAAGACGAATACATCTACTTTCCGACCCTCAGGAAATATTTGCTGGAAAAACAGGACCTTCCTTTCGATCTTAATGAAGTGGCGGCCCTGATTGCGCCGCGACCCTGGTGCAACATTTCCGCATATTTTGATGTCACGTTGGGCAATCAAGAATTTCTGGCCAGAGTAGGGGTGCAGTTAACGCAGATCTATAATATTTTTGGCAAGCAAAACAACTTCTGCTTTTTCATGCATGGCAACAACCATTCATTCCCCAAATATGCCCGAAGTTTAGCCTATGCCTGGCTGGACAGATTCTTGATGGAGTAGCCAAATGGTGCAAGAAGAACACATCTCACCCACTCGCCTGGTTATTCTGCACCTGCTTCCAGGGGCATTGACCATGCTCTTGATGCTTACCGCAGGTTACATCATGGAAAATGTTGGGCTGTTCCCGAGCGTACCGGTCATGTTTACCGTGATTGCCCCACTGCTTGCGCTTGGATTGCTCGGCTTTCTATTCTATAAGGGCAGAGTTTTGAATGGCAGGCTCTCTTTGCAAGGGGTTGTGCTCTATGCTCCCCGGCCCATTCCCTGGGGAAAAACAGTCAGGCTGGCATTAGCACTGTTTGCCTGGATTGCTTTTATCTGGTTTGTTTGCAAACCAGCCCTCAATGCGTTCTTTATTACCCATGTCTTTGCGTGGATGCCCGCTTATTTTTTTGACGATTATTTCTTGAACAACCTGGGACAATATTCGGCCGGCACGCTCAGGTTGCTCGGCATTCTGTTCACGCTTTCGATCAGCCTGGGCGGCGCGGTGGAGGAGCTTTACTTTCGCGGCTACCTGCTACCTCGCATGGCATATCTGGGCCGGTGGGCGCCGTTTGTCAATGTTGTGTTGTTCTCGCTCTACCATTTCTGGTCACCCTGGGAAAACCTGGTGCGCCTTCTGGCAATCACACCGTGGATCTATGCTGTGTGGCGCACCCGCAATATCTACCTGTCACTGCTCATCCATTTTGTGATCAACGCCTTCAGCGGGCTGAGTCTGTTATCCCTTATTATGCAGCAGACATGACTTTGATGGCTGCCTGATACTCACCCTGGTAACTGCAGTAAGGCCAGGTGCGGAGTATAGATTATGTCTAACCGGCGCCGCCTGGCGCGTGAACGGCTTGAAATCTACCTGGTGCACCTGCTCCTGACATTCCGCCCGCTGATCTTTATCGCCGGGGTGCTGTTGCTTGTTTATGCCATCCTTGCGCTGATCGCCAGCTCACTGGCGGGATTTGCCAGCCTCGTGCAGGCGATCTTCCTGCTCTTGCTGAGCAGCTCTTACAATGTCACCCTCTATACTGCCCGAGTGGGTGCCTGGATTGCCACACTGGGCAGGCACGACGATTGAGCTTTACCACGATCACGCTGCCAGCATGCGCTCCATTGCCTGGTGTGCCTGGTTGATGGTTGTTCCTAATGAATAGGTCCATTCAGCCAGCAGCGATTTGATTGCCAGCTCCAGGATAGATCTCTCCTGGTCGTTCAGTTTCGTTCTGCGTTGGAAATGCGTCAGATCACGCACGACCCGGCAGATTGAAGCGAGCTGTCCGTCTCTCAGTTGTTCCATCAGTTGGTTCTTGCGCAGCATGCGGTCCTCTTGCAGCTTCTCACCTGGGCTGGTAAGAATGGCAAACAGCTTCTCAAACTCTATCGGCGGGGTAGGCAGGCGTAAACTGCTTTGCCCCTGGTCGTTTATGGGAACCCAGATCGTTAGATCGGATATCTGCACCACATAGCATTTGGTGAGGTGACCCAGGACGATCTTCTCTTCAATGAGCGCGATCTCGCCCAGACCATAGGTCATATGGATTACTTTATCGCCAATTTGAAAACCCATTCCACACCTCCTGCGGTAATCTAGATTTCTGGTTTCGGAATAATCGGGGGCTTATTACGCCATGCCCGGAATCACAAACCAAACATAGCAGACGATAGCAGAATTTTCCTGCTACAATCTGCTAGGATTGGTATGCATTATTCGGCTGGTTTGGCTTATCCGGTAATTTACCAGCGGTCGTTGTACGATTTACGCTTTGGTCTCTCTTCGCGCGGTCGAGCAATATTCACGCGGATTGCCCGGTTGTCAACCATCTTCTCGTTGAGCAATTTGATTGCGTTCTCGGCTTCTGCCTGGTTGCTCATGGTGACAAAAGCGAAACCCTTCATCCGACCGGTATCCCGATCCTTGATCATCTCGACGGAGACCACTGTGCCGGCTTTAGCAAAGGCTGCCCGCAGACTTTCCTCGGTAGTGTTGTAAGATAGATTCCCTACATATAACTTAGCGTCCATTCCCATTTCCCTTTTTGTGTGAGCGACTATCCACTCCCATCCAGGTGTTATGATAGCCGTTGAAATATTCCTGGATTGGTGGTGAATAAAACCGCCATCTGTAGCAGAATGGCAGCAAAGCATCAAAAACTAATCCGGAATTCGCCAATGTTGAATATTATATCAGACTATACAGGTGATCGTTGCCCGGAGTATGTAAGCCTTTTCTATTCGTCCGTCACAGACTTCCTGGCTCCATGCGGCCCGGCCAGGGCCAGTATCGTTCCCACCAGCAGTGTGCCTGCCCCGCTCCACAGCGGGAGCTCCACGTTCAGATCAAACAGTGGTCCAGCCAGCAGCGGGCCAATGACTCGGCCCAGGCTGGCACTGGCGCTGTTCATGCCCATCACGGTTCCCTGGTGCTCCCCCGCGAAGCGCGAGATATGGGCGTTCAACGCGGGGCCGATCAGTGCCAGTGCCAGGGTGAAGAAACTCAGCGCCAGCAGCAAAGCGGTGAAATTTGCTGCCAGCGAGATGAGCACGAATCCGGTTGCCCCGCCCGCCAGCCCGGCGCGGATCAGGGGTAGCTCGCCGAAGCGCCTTGTCAATGGCCCAGTCAAACCGCCCTGACCCAGGATGAGCACTGCTCCGATGACCATCCATAACAGCCCTACCTGCCGTGTGGTAAAACCGAATTTGTCGATGGCATACAACCCGATGATTCCCTGGAAGTTAGCCAGCCCGAAGCTCATGATGAAGATCAGCAGCAGTAAGCGACCGGCCGGGCTGGAGAGCACCTGGCGCAAATCTTGCCAGCGTAGGGGGTGCCTTTCAGTTTTCTGGGACGGAGGCGATGATTCGGGCAGCAAAAGCAGCACCAGCAAAAAGGATAATGCAGCCAACCCGGCGCCGGCAAAGAAAGGTAGTGCGAAAGCATGCTCGGAGAGCACCCCGCCCAGCAATGGCCCGGCAATAACCCCAACGCCCATGGCTGCCCCAAGCTGCCCCATGCCCCGGCTGCGCTCTTGCTCCGGGGCATGGTCACTGACATAGGCCATGGCGGTTGGCATGGTGGCTGAAGACAGCATCCCCGCCAGCGTGCGGGCCAGGAATAGCATCCAGAAGCGGGTTGCCAGTCCGAACAGGAACATGGTCAGCGCATAACCCAACACGCCAATGGCGATGACGGGTTTGCGCCCGATGCGGTCAGAGAGCATGCCCCACAGCGGGGCGCAGACCAATTGCATCAGCGAGTAAGTAGAAACCAGCCAGCCGAGCTCGGTGCCACCCGCGCCGAGCTCCTCGATCAAAAAGGGCATGACCGGCATCACCATCCCGTAGCCCAGCATCACCACCAGCAGGGTGAATGCCAGGAGGTAGATGTTCTTGCGACTGGTTGTTGGCATACTGCCTCCGTGCCGGGCGTCCGGCAGGGTTTTAAAGTAAGGTAACTACTCCGTTGACGCCATCCACAGTGATCATTTGCCCGGATTGGATGCGCCGGGTGGCAACGCCGGTGCCCATCACCGCCGGGATACCGTACTCGCGTGCCACGATGCTGCCATGCGAGAGCGGCCCGCCGATATCGGTGACCACAGCGGAGGCCATGGCGAACAGGGGGGTCCAGGCGGGAGTCGTGGTGCCAGCCACCAGGACATCCCCGGGGCGCATCTGGTCGAAATCTTGCGGGCCATGCAGCACGCGCGCCGGCGCAGTCACCGTTCCTGGGCTGGCAGCCACGCCTTTGAGCGCGCCCCCATCATTCTCAGAGCCGGCATGGGCGATGAAGGTGGTTGTTTTCATGCCCAGGTAGCGCTCCTTCATCGGCAGCATCGGCGGCGGGACGGTCGCCTTAAGCTTGCGCCAGGTGGCTTTCCGCTCGGTAACGCGTGCCGCCAGGCAGCCGCCTCCTGCGACGACATTGGCGCTGATCTCATCCTTCTCCAGCCAGAAGATGTCATCGGGCTGGACGATGATGCCAGCCGCGACAAAGCGGCGCCCTAGCTCGCGCAACATCCGGCGCAGGATGGGATAGCCCAGGCCGATCTCTGCCAGGGCATCTTCACGCACCTCGGAGAGCGATTGTGCCCAGTTGAGCGACTTGGTGAAGGCCCAGCGGCGCAGCCCTTTCACCCGCCCCAGCACTGCCTGGGTCGCCTGGATGCGCCGGGCTTCGCTGGTTTGCTGCCGCTCGTGCGGGTTGACCCCTTCGCCGCGCAGGTACATCTTGATGTTTTCCATCACCAGCTCAGGATGGTCGAGCGGAAGATCCTCGGTGAAGTCCATCTGGAAGATGATATGCCCGAACTGCTCCAGGTGGGAAGTGAGCTGCTGTTTAAGCGCATTCCACCCCTCAAGCTCAACCTCCCCGGGTGGTTGGTCGCTGTGCAGTTGGGCAATGATCTGGTATGTGCCGGTATGGATCAGGTATGCCGCCAGCCCTGGGAATTGCTTGCAGGCCAGCGCCAGGTCATACAGCGATTTCTCGGCCCGGATGGGGATGCTGTTCCAGCCCATTAGCAGCGCTGCCGCGGGCGGGTCGCCTGCTTGCCTGGGCAGCGAGGTGTACATTTTGGTAAAGAGCATCTCCGAGCCGGAGGAGGCGCCCATGGTGGCAAACAGCAGGGCAGTCACGTAGTACATGGCCGCGGCGACAGTATCCTGGGCGGCCTGCCAGAGCGCTGTATCGCTCATCTCCACCGGCACTTTCTCCTTCATCGTTGCCACAAAGGACTGGTAATCTGGGTGCATCTGCTCACGCCAGATCGGCACCAGTGTTCGCATCAGGCGCGGCATAGCCGGCAGCATGCTGAACAATATCCACAGCCAACCCTTGAAGGGGAAGGATGTGCACGTGTAGGCGTAGGAATTGATGTGGGTATAGTATTCGTCGCCCAGCGATGGCTCCGCGCCCATAAGGCGTTTCCCCATCACATTCATTTGCTGGCGCAGAGTCGGCAAGCCCAGGGTGATGAAGAGTGGGCGCAGCGGATCGGGCATCAGATCAGTCACACTCGTGCGCATGTAGGTTGCCTTTGGGTTGCGGGCGATCCACTCAATCGGCGCTTCACCCAGCCCGGTGATCGGGCGTGCCTGCAGGATAGAAAACTTACCGCCGGCCAGAGCCCACTCTATATCCACTGGCGTTTCGAAGAGCTGCTCGATCTGCGCCCCAAAAGCGGCCAGCCGGATGGCCTGGGCGTCACTAAGCACTGCCTTACCTGCCAGGGCAGGAGGCACGGGCTGTTCCGCGGTGCCAACGGGGGTGCGCACAGTCATGACCTGTTTGCTGGTTATCTGTCGTTGCAGTACCTGGCGCTTGCCCTTGTCCACCGTGATTGTGTCGGGAGGCACCAGGCCGCCTACCACCGCCTCGCCCAGGCCCCAGGCGGCATTGATCACCGCCTCGCTGCGCTTGCCGGTCAACGGGTTGGCGGTGAACAGGATGCCGGCAGCCTGGGCAGGGATGAGCAGTTGTACCACCACTGCCAGGGCCACATCCTGGGCGGGAATGCCCTGGCGCAGACGGTAGGCAATGGCGCGCGCCGTCCACAGCGAGGCCCAACACTTACGCACCGCTTCCAATAATGCTTGTGGACCGCTTATATTTAAGAAAGTCTCTTGCTGGCCAGCAAAAGATGCCTCTGGCAGGTCCTCGGCGGTGGCAGACGAGCGCACGGCGACGGCAGGGTCTTTACCAGGCAAGGCGGCATAGGCTGCCTGGATTTCGCCCGCCAGAGCAGCGGGGATTGCGGCTGCGGCGAAGAGCTGGGAGATCGCGGCTGAGGCCGCTTCGAGGGAAGCTGGCTGCAGCGGGTCAGCATGGTCTAGCAAAGCCAGGATGCGCGGCTGCAGCTCATTGGCGGCGACAAGCTGGCGGTAGGCTATGGTGGTGATGTGGAAACCACCGGGGACGGGCAGCCCAGCCTGGATAAGTTTGGCGAGCGAGGCGCCTTTACCGCCAACTGTTGCCAGGTCGGCTTGTGGATCGGATAAGGGGAGGATATGGGGACACATAAATCACTCCTTGGTAGGTGCTTGCATACCCTTGAATATAATATCCAGTGCTTCCTCCAGCATTTGTTCGGGGGAGCCGGTCGGGCGGGAGGTGTAGACCATGGGCGTGAGCAATGAAAACATGGCGCGGATGGCCAGCAGCGGATTGACCGGGCGGAACTCGCCCCGGCGAATGCCCGCCTCTACCAGTTCGCACAGCATATCCTGGTAGGCGTGGCGGTGGTGCTGGATGCGCTGCTGGCTTTCCAGGCTCAGCCGCTGTGACTCAAAGCTGATCTTTATATACAAGTATTTGTTGGCCAGCATGCTCTCCAGGTGATTGCGCCAGATATGGCGAAACTTCTCGGTCACGCTGATATCTTGGCGGATGATCGCCTGTGCCTGGCTGGTCATCCGCTCGACCTCATCCACCACGTAGGCGATCATGATCTCATCCTTGGAAGGGAAGTAATCGTATAGGGTGGACTTGCCGACCCCGGCAGCCTCAGCGATCTCGCGCATCGAGGTTTCGAGAAAACCTTTTTGGACGATCACCCCGATGGCGGCATTGAGAATTTCGCCGCGCCGGCGGGTGATTTCTTGCTGGGTGAGAGGGATTCCTTTGGGCATGCTACCTCCTGAAAGCGACCATCGTTCGCTTTGCATTATAGCGAACGATGGTCGCTTTGTCAAGAGGCAATATTGGCCAATGCGTAGAGGCGGGTCTCAGACCCGCCCCTTCAGACCCGCCTCGCCCCCTTCCGGGTGATTAAAACATCTCGTGCATATACGGGTACATGCGCGGAAACACGCTGCGCTGGATGGCCTGCAGTCCAGGTCCGGGGTTGCCCCAGCCGCGCAATGGAAAATCCTGTGGATCATGTGCCCCTGCGACCAAAGCGGACAAACCCTGGATGGTCAGCTCGCAATCGGCGTGGGTTGCCTTGGAGACCTGCAGGGTGCCAGAACTTCCATCAAATATCCATGCCCCCTCGTTCCAGGGGCATAGGGGGTCGCTCACCCTGGCAGAGAAACTACCCTCACCGGCTGCCATCCCACCGATCTTTTCCACATCTAGCACCCGGCACATCGCCGGGCGGATGGCCGACTCGACTTTGACTTGGATGTCCGCCAGCCAGGTTTCCGGGTATTCGTCCGGCGCTAACCAAATCTCTGCCCGGTCGGCCTGGTCCACGTGCCGGGCGATCCAGTTGAGCATCAGGTAGCGCGCCCGGCTGGTCTGGTAGTAGAAGCGCACCGCCGAGAAGTTGAACTTGACCACTTCCTCGCCCTGAATGCAATAGAGCATAACCCCTTCGACTTCATTGTCAAACACCGCCAGCGCAATCCAATGGGCATTGCGGTTAATCGCATTTGGGTCGGGAATATCAAAGAAGTTCATCCCGTGGCAGGATTGGCGCATCTGCACCAGGTAAGCCCGGTAAGCCTCAAACCCTTCACTGATCAGCTTCTGCTGGATTTCACCCTCCGGGTCCATTTTCAGCAGCGGGGCGAGGGAGGCTGGTGAGCAGCGGGCGATCTTGGTCAATGGGAAAGCGACATACCCCATCCGCTCGTAAAATGACTCTCGGAAAGGATACAGGTTGGTAAATACCTTGCCTGCCACCCGTTCGGCACTCAGCAGGCTGCCCATTGTCTCCCGGCAGTATCCTTTGCGCCGTACTGCTGGGGAGGTGGCCACACCCCATACGCCGCTGGCAGGGAACAATTTTCCGCGTATGTTTTGCGTCATAGTACTGCTGGCAGCTACTGAAACTGGCGTCTCGCCCTCAAATACGGCATGGCATGTGACACCCTTTCGCCCGCGCACGAAGGATTCCCACTCTTCTTTGTTCTGAAACGGTGGTGAGGGATGAAAGGCGTATTGGTTCAACAGATAGATGACATCCAGCATATCCTGTCCCTGTAGATGGCGGATGTCAGTTTTCATGGAGGCTCCCTGTTATTTGTTTTAAAAAATAGTGACTAGCTCTCTAATCTGATCTCAGGCTCGCTGGCAAGCTCTACTTCACGGGCGATCAACTGGCTTATCTCGCGCACAGAGGGGCCAATTTCCAGCATCTGTTCACGAGTCATCCGATAAGCCGGCCCGGTTACGGTGACGGCTGCGATGGGCAGGTTGGCAGAATTGAGCACGGGCGAGGCAACCGCATTGATGCCTTCCTCGTATTCCTGCATGGCTATGGAAAATCCCTGCTCGTGAATGCGCTGTAGATCGGCCAGCACGCCTTCTTTGGTGCGAATGGTATGGGAGGTGAATTGCGGCATGCCGCGCTCGAGAATTCTCAAAACGGTGTCGGCGGGCAAATAAGCTAGGAGCGCTTTGCCTGCCGCAGTGGAAAAGGCTGGCATGCGCTGTCCGACGGAAGCCGCCAGTTTAACGCGCTGCGGGCTCTCGATCACGTCTAGAAATACCACGTCTGCATCGTCGAGCACGGAAAGGGTGATCGTTTCGCGGTGCCTCTCGCACAGACGGTGGAGAAAGGGCTCGGCGTGCCGGCGGATATCATTGTGCCCCAAAGTGAGGTAAGCCATCTGCAGCAGGCGAATGCCCAACTGGTAATAGCCTGTGGTAGGGTTACGCTGCACGAAGCGGCGGCGTTCCAGGGTGCCCAACAACCTGTGCACTGTGCTTTTATTCATCCCCACTCGCTCGGCAATTTGCGTCATGGTTAGCTGCGGCGTCTGATTGCTAAAGCATAAAAGGATATCCAGTGCCCGGTCTACGGCGCGAATCGATTCGCTCATAAGTGCAGCCTTTCTAGAAAAAATAGTTTGCATGGTATTTTACCAGTGAAAAGGCAATCGACTGGGTAGATTTGGGGCAAAATATTATTGACAAGCACTGTAAAATATGTCATACTATACATGTCTTGCTAGATAAAACAATATTTTGTCTGATGAGACGGCAGGGATATTTTTTGATCAGGAGGACGGAGGATGTCAGACACTTTTACTTTGGCGGAAGCCACCATGAAAGTCATCCAGGACCGCCGCAGTATCCGCGAGTACACGGCTGAACCAGTTTCAGATCAGGACCTTGATCTGATCTTGGAAGCTGCCCGCCAGGCTCCCTCAGGCGAAAATGCGCAGCCCTGGCGTTTTATCATCGTGAAAGATGCTGAAACGCGCAAAAAGCTGGGCGCTTTAGCCGGCGGCGGCAGTGGGCGCCGCTTCACCTCAGAATTTGTCACCAAGCAGATGCAGGAACGTTTCTCCGGCCTGCAAGACGAAGAGAAGAAAAAAGCTGCTTTTGAAAAGCTGACCTCGGGCAAGGTATCGGCTTTCCTGGCGGATGCCCCGGTTGACCTGGTCGTGTGCGGCAAGAAGGGTGTCTGGGATATGCCCTACGACACTTCCGCGGCGATCGAGAACATCTTGCTGATGGTCACCGCCTTGAACCTGGGCGCCTGCTGGGTGATTGCCCCTTGCATCGACATTCGCGACGAAGAGCGGATCAAAGAACTGCTGGGTGTGCCCGAAGATTTCAAGGCGGTCAGCATCATTTCCATCGGTCACCCGACCCGCCCACACCGCCCACGCCCGCGCCTGCCCCTCAAGGATATCGTGTTCACCGAAAAATGGGGCGACCCATATTACAAGGACCAGCCATGAGCGACAAGAAGATGATCCCCTTAGAATACGTCAACAGCTTGATGTATGAGCTGGAAAAATCCTTTTGGGATGAACGCGGCCGCGGCGCCCGCTTTCGCATGACCACCGTGGGACGCGAATATTACCAGGATAAAGTGCGGCCGCTGCTGCAATCCGCCGAATTGGAGCATATCCTGCACACCGTGCGCGAAGTTCTGCGCAGCGAGGGCATTGCCGGCGAGGTTTCTTATGACCAGGACGGACGGCTGCTGCGCGTACAGGTGCAGGGCTGTATTCATCGCCAGGTTGAGCAGCGCATGCTCGCCCGCGGCATCGAGCCGTTTACCTGTGTTCCCGCCAACCTGATCGTCCTGGCGCTGGAAGAAAAGCTGGACCGGCCGGTGGAGCTGGCTGAGATCAAGCTGGACGAGAGCGCTTGCAATCTGCTGCTGGTGGTCTTCGACCGGCGCCCAACCCTCGACTAGAGGTACATATGAGCAAATTGAGCACTCTGAGCGAGGCGGTGGCCTCCATTCCCTCAGGATCACACCTGGCTTTATCGGGTTTTGCCATTACCCGCTGTGTGATGGCGTTTGCGCGCGAGCTGATCCGCCAGGGGATCCATGGCCTGACCGTTTCTCAATGCGTTGGCGCTATGGATGCCGACTTGTTGGTGGGGGCGGGCGCGGTTGAGCGCATCATCTATGGCGGGGGCTCCTTGGATCGCTTCGGACGGCTGGCCTGCGTCAACCGCGGCATTGAAACCGGCACGTTGATCGCTGACGAATACAGCAGCCTGTCGGTCACTTTCCGTTACCTGGCCGGTTCACTCGGCCTGCCCTTTATGCCGATCCGCTCGCTGCGCGGCTCGGACCTGATGGCGCAGCTCAGAGAACGCAGCAGCTCCGACTTGGCCAGTGTCGTTGACCCCTTCAGCGGCGAGCAGTGGCCGGTGCTCAAGCCGCTGCTTCCGGATGTGGCGGTGGTGCAGGTGCAGGTTGCTGATGCTGAAGGCAATGCCTGGATCCAAGGACCGCGCTGGGATAATACCGAGCAGGTCAGGGCCAGCCAGCGCGCGATTGTGATTGCTGAGCGGGTCGTCTCAAATGAAGTGATCCGCCAGAATCCCGAGCGCACGGTAATCCCCGGTTTATTTGTCTCACATGTGGTCGAGCTGCCTTACGGTGCGCACCCCACCTCGGTCTACCAGGCATACGATTACGATGCCGGACAAATCGAAGCCTATGTGGAAGCCACCCGCACCCCGCAGGCTCTGCAGGCTTACCTCGACCGGACGGTTTACAGCGTGAGCGACCACTGGGAGTACCTTGAGCGCATGGGTGGGCTCAAGCGTCTGAGCGGCCTGCAGGCCGATCCAATCCGCGGGTATTAGGAGACGCCATGAAACTGGATTATACCCATTCTGAACTGATGGCAGTAGCCGGGGCACGCGAGCTGCAGGACCGGCAGATTGTGGCCGTCGGCCTGGGGCTGCCGGTGGTGGCGTCCTTCCTGGCCAAGCAAACACATGCCCCCAACATGACCATCTTGTTTGAGCTGGGGGTGATTGACCCTCAACCGGTGGATTGCGGCGTTGGGCTGGCTGACCCGCGCGTCTGGTACCGGGCTAACGTGTTCAGCAGCTTTGTCGATATCCTCGGCGCGGTGCTGCACCGGGGCCGGGTTGACGTGGGCTTTCTGGGTGGCCTGGAGGTAGACCAGTTTGGCAACCTGAACACCACCCTGCTGGGCGACCCGCAAGGTAAGTTCCGCCATATGATTGGCAGCGGTGGGGCAAATGATATTGCCTCCTGCGCGCAGCGCACCATCATCATTATGCGTCATGAGGAGCGCAAATTAAAGCAAGCGATCTCCTTTATTACCAGCCCGGGATATATCCGCGGCGGTGACAGCCGGGCGCAGACCGGGCTGCGCGGCGGGCCGGGGCGGGTGATCACCGACAAGGCGATTTTTGGCTTTCACCCGGAAAGTAAACAAATGATGCTGGTCTCTATCCATCCCGGGAACACGCTTGAGGATGTTTTAGGGACGATGGGTTTTGCCCCGTTGGTGCCGCTGCAGGTGCCTTTCACCGAGCCGCCGGACGGCGAACAACTGCGCCTGATCCGCGAGGTGATCGATCCCCAGCGCATGTACATGGGGTAGCAATTTGATTGGTAACAGGAGCGAACTATGGCATATGTTGTGACGAGCGAATGCATTTTATGCGGCGCCTGCGTGGCTGGCTGCGAGACCGGGGCGATCACCGAAGGCGAGACTCAATCCCATATCGATGTGACCGTCTGCATCGAGTGCGGTAACTGTCAAATCAATTGTCCGTCTGATGCGATTATCTGGGTGGATGAGCTTCCCACCCCTGCTCAATCTGATATACGGGCGACAGATCAGCAATAGTCGAACAGCGGCTTCTCTCCTCTCCTTTGAGGGCGGGGTCTCCCGCCCTCATCTTGTTGTATAATGGAGATCATCCTGGTTCAAGCATATGGCAAGGGTATGAAAGAGACAAGAGTAATCAAAGACCCCAATGGATATAATGTGCGCGCGGTAGAGCGCGCTTTACAAATCCTGGAGTGTTTCGATGACGAGCACCCGGAAATGGGTGTCTCGGAAATTGCCCAGGCAGTTGATCTGCACAAAGCGACCACGCATCGCATCATGACCACCCTGCTCAATTTCGGCTATCTGGAAAGGGCAGTGGATGGGCAAAGGTATCGCCTGGGTTTGCGCCTGACCGAGCTGGGTTTTCGGGCGGTGCGCCGGATGGACCTGCGCCGTGAGGCGCTGGGGCACATGAATCACCTGTCTCAGAGATGGGGAGAAGCCTGTGATTTGAGCATCTTCGATCAGGGCGAGGTGCTCTACATTGAAATGATCCAGGGGAGCCATGCCCTGACCATCGCCGCAGGGGTGGGCCAGCGCTTGCCTGCTCACTGCACGGCGAGCGGCAAGGTGTTCCTGGCTTACCTGTCAGCCCAGGAGTTGGAGAGCTTCCTGAGCACATCCTTGACCACATATACCTGGAAGACAATTGCCTCGGTCATGCGCTTGCGCCAACAATTGGAGCTGGTCCGCCAGCAGGGATATGCCTTCGACGACGAGGAGTTTGAGACGGGGATCCGCGCCGTCGCCTGCCCGATATTCAATCGTGAGGGGCGCGTCGCGGCAGTGATGAGCATTCCCAGCCCGGCCAGCCGGATGACGCTGGAGCGCGTGCCAGAAATCGCCGGGGCGCTGGCAGAAGCAACCCGCGCAATTTCCCACCGGCTGGGGTGGAGCGGTTAACTCTTCAGGGTAGTTTCAGCTAAAAGCCCAGGTTGAAGTCTGGCAAGTCAAGCTCTTTCGCCAGGGTCGCTAAGTTCTTCTGCACTCCTGGCGCGATTTCGACGCCTTCCTGCTGGACGCGCCGGGTATTCCAGTATTCTTTTTCACCCGCCGTATAGATCCTGGCCCCGTCGGCGCCTTTGCGGGATGCCCGTAGCTCGCGCATCATGTTCCCGGTAATGTGCTTGAAATCTTCCAACGGGGTGAAATTCTCTACGTTGATCGCCAGGCAGAAATGCCCGATGCGCAAGAATTGCGGGTTGCCTTCGTGATCGGTGTCGTGCAGCATGGAAAGATAGGCGCCACTCTGGAAGGCGGCGGAAAAGATTTCCACCATGCTGGCCAACCCATATCCTTTGTGCCCGCCCATCAGCTCGCCCATTCCACCCAGGGGCAGCAGCGCTGCGTTTCCCTGGTTCATCTCGGCGATCATCTGGCTGGTATCGGTGGCCGGGCTGCCGTCCTGGCCGATTACCCAGCCTTCAGGGATGGGTTTGTGGGCACGCGCCGCCACTTCGATCTTGCCGCGCGGCACGACCGCCGTGGCAGCGTCGAACATGAACGGAAATTCTTCATCCGTCGGTGCAGCCACGGCAATCGGGTTGGTGCCCAACATCGGCTCGGTGCCAAAGGTCGGGGCGATCGAGGGGTGCGCATTGGTCACGCTTAAGCCGACCATGCCCGCCTTGACTGCCAGCAGCGGATAATAGCCGGCCACGCCATAATGGCTGGAGTTGCGCACTGCCACGGCGCCCAGCCCAAATTTTTGCGCCTTCTGGATCGCCAGCTCCATCGCCCGGGTACCGACGACCATGCCCATACCGTTGCCTCCGTCGATGACGGCCGTGGTGGGCGTTTCTCTGACCACCTGCCAGCGGGTCACGGGTAGCTGCAGGCCGGTTTTCATGCGCTCGTGATACATCTTTAAGTGCGCCACGCCGTGGGAGCGCACCCCCCACAGATCGGCAGTGATCAGGACATCGGCGATGATGCCGGCGTCCTCCGCGGGAACGCCCATTTTCAGCAGGGCGGCAACCATAAAATCGACCAGTTTTTCAACCGGGATACGGATCGCTTGTTCTGACATACAATGCTCCTTACTTGCTGCTTAGTTGGGGAATATCTTTCCCGGATTCAGGATGTTCAATGGGTCCAGCGCTTGCTTGATACTGCGCTGGATGTCGAGCGAGGCTGCCCCCAGGGCGCGCTCCAGGTATGGCCGCTTGAGCACGCCGACGCCATGCTCGCCGGAGAGGGTTCCCCCCACTGCCAACGCCGCGGCGAAGATCTCGGCGACCATCTGCTCGACCCTGGCCCATTGTTCTGCCTGGCGTTTATCAAACAGGATGTTGGGGTGCAGGTTGCCATCCCCGGCATGACCGAAGATGACCACCGGCAGGCCGTATTTGGCGCTGATCTGGCGCAGCCGCTGGACGACTTCGGGGATGGCGCTGCGCGGGACGGTAATATCCTCGCCCAGCTTGTTGGGAGCCAGGCGAGCCAGCGCAGGGGCCATTGAGCGGCGCGCCTTCCACAAGGCGCTGCGCTCCGCTTCGTTTTGCGCCATTTTTACCGATACTCCCTGGCTGGACTGGCATATCCTGACGCAAGCCTCGATCTCGCGCTGCACGGTGGTCTCATCGGTGCCATCCGTTTCGATGATCAGCGCGGCTTCCACCGCGGTATTCAATCCCAGGTGCATGGCCTCTTCGATGCAGCGGATGGCGGTTTGATCCATCAGCTCCAGGCTGGCCGGGACGATCCCGGCCGTGAGGATGGCATTGACCGTGCGTGAGGCGCTATCCAGCGAGGCAAACTCGGCCAGCGCCGTTTTGGCAAAGCGCGGTTTGGCGACCAGGCGCAGCAGCACCTCACTGACGATCCCCAGCGTGCCCTCTGAACCGGTGAACAGGCCGTTCAGGTCGTACCCGGTAACATCCTTGATCGGTTTACCACCGGTTTTCAGGATACGGCCGTCCGCCAGGACAACGGTCAGGCCTAATACATAATCCCCGGTCACCCCATACTTCAGGCAGCGCGGCCCGCCCGCGTTGCAGGCTACATTACCGCCAATGGTTGAGTGGCGGATGCTGGACGGGTCCGGCGGGTAAAACAAGCCGTGTTTCTCGACGGCTGCCTGCAGCTCGGCGGTAACCACACCGGCTTCGGCGTGTACAGTAGCGTTTTGCTCATCGATCTCCAGGATGTGGTTCATGCGGGTAAGCGCTAATACCATCCCGCCCGCCGGTAGCGGCACCGACCCGGCAGCCAGGCCAGAGCCCATGCCGCGCGGCACGATGGGTGTGCGTCTCGTTGCAGCCAGCCTCACGACCTCGCTGATTTGTTGGGTGTTCTCGGGCAGCACCACCACATCTGGGCGGGCTTCCTGGAAAGTGCCATCGTAGCCATACACCGCCAGGTCTTCCGGCGTGGTGAGTACATTCGTTTTGCCCACAATCTTTACCAGCTCAGCGATTAGTTTATTTTCCATTTTTTACCTCATATGCCTGGTCCAGCAGCGTGATGGGATGGACCACTTCAACCTCCAGCCCGCGCCGCCGGACAGCGGTGTTCAATTGCATCTGGCAGCCGGGACAACCCGAGGCAATAATGCTCGCCCCGGTGCCCGCCAGGTTATCCATTTTGCGCTCCATCACTTTCACGGAGGTTTCGTAATGGGTGATCAACTGGCTGCCCGCCGAGCCGCAGCACCAATCCGCCTCCGGCAGCTCGACAAACTCCAGTCCGTCGATCATCCCCAGCAATTGGCGCGGCTGCTGCCACACCTTTTGCCCCCGGCGCAGGTGGCAGGGGTCATGGTAGGTGACGCGCGCTTCGATCCGCCCCTGCGGTTTTTCGAGTGGGATAGCTGCCAGAAATTCGCTCACATCCCGCACCTGGGCGCTGAAGGCGGCTGCCCGGGCTTCCCATGCGGCATCCCCCTGGAAGAACGAGCCGTATTCTTTCAAGGTGGAGCCGCAGGTAGCACAATCGGTGACGATCACCTCGACGCCGGCTTGCTCAAACAAGGCGATGTTGTGTTTGGCTTGTTCTCGCACCAGGTCCAGGCGTCCGTAGCCGCGCGCCGGCATCCCGCAGCACTGGGTATCTTTGGGGGTGAGCACCGTACAGCCGTTGCGCTGCAACACGCGCACGGTCGCCGCGCTTTCTTCGGCAAACAGCAAGTTCTGGGCGCAGCCCAGGAAGAAGCCTACCCGGTAGCGCTCCTGCCCGCGGGCTTCCACCCTTTCGGGCAGCACCTGGCGCAAGGGACGTTGGGGCAGGTGGGGCAGCATCGCTTCCAGGTCGCGCAACCGGCGCGGCAGCAGGCGAGTAGCGCCCAGCAGGTAGAGCAGCTTGCGCAGCCCTGAGCGCTGGTAGAGGCGCAGCGGCAGCGTGTAGGCTTCCATCCGGCCCGGATGCGGGATCAGTCCACCGAACAGGGTTTGTTTCCAGCCGGCTGGCCGGATTTGCTCCTGTACATGGCGCATGGCCAGGGTCAGCTCTGCCGGGTGGATGCCCACCGGGCAGATGTCATTGCACGCCAGGCAGGCAAAGCAGGCATTCATTTGCTCCGCCAGGTTTTGGCTGAGCTCAAGCTGGCCTTCCAGCCCCTTGCGCGCCAGCGCCACCCGGCCGCGCGGGCCAGCGGCTTCCTTCAGGGATACCTGGTACGTTGGGCAGACTGCCAGGCACAATCCACAGCGGATGCAGTTCAAATATTCGCTTTCGGCGGGTTTCTCAATGTTGGGCAGCGTTTCCATGGTGTTATCCGGGTGCAATGAATTTACCCCCAATCCGATGCATCTAAGATGACCTTGAGGATGTGATCTTCATGGCGGGCATATGTGCGATATGCCAGGCCAGCCTGGTGGATGGGTAGGCGGTGAGTGACCAGACGGCTCAGCTCGTCCCGGTGGGCCAGGTACAGCCTGGCGGCGCGGGTCAGGTAATCATTCCACTCGGGGGTGACCACCGCAATAAGCGCCGCGTTTTTGCGGAAGAATTTTTCATATTCGATGGCATATACGTGCTGGTCTGGCACGCCAAATGCCAGCACCTTACCCTGGCGGCGCACCAGCTCCAGGCAATCGTTGATCGTCTCCGATTGGTGCCCGACGGCTTCGATGACGATATCCAGCGGCGGCGATTGTGCCGGATCCTGCCGGAAGGCATGGATCGCCTCCACGCTGCGCATGGGAATCGTCTGGCTGGCGCCCAGCGCCTCGGCAACCTGGCAGCGATCAGGATTGGGGTCGCTCCCCAGGATGAAACCCGCCCCGCGCTGCTTGAGCAGCCAGCAAAAAAACAGGCCGATCGAGCCCAGGCCGACTACTGCCACCGTTTTACCATGCACATTGCCCAGGCGGTCAACCCCATTCACCACCGTGGATAACGGCTGGATCAGGCAGCTATCGGCATGGCCGGCTAATTCGGCGGGTAAGTGGATCGTTTTGGCAGTCTGGGCCACGAAGTATTCCGCCAGCGCTTGGTCGCCCTCCGGGATGGCCAGCACCATATCGCCCGGTCGAAAACGGGCCGACTGGCTCTCAACCACCTCGCCCACACTTTCGTGCACCGGCGCACCCGCGGGCAGGGGATATTTTACATGCCGCTTGTTACCGGTGAAAAAGGGGATATCACTGCCGCACAGCGACAGCCAGCGCGTTTTGATTAACAAGCGCTCAGGGGGCGTGGTTGGTAAACCCGGTATCGGCAGCTCAACCAGCTCAAAGGCGTTGGGTTGTTGGACTTGTAATGCTTTCATTTCCTTACTCTCAATGGGTGGCTGTGACGATTGGCAGGGTCAGCATGGCATGCGGCACCACCAGCACTCGGGCGGAGCTGCCAACCGACCGCGCGGCCAGCTCCAGCGCTTCTTCCATGGT
>ERZ1649853.362-NODE-362-length-19182-cov-5.581325_pt1 | contig 19182 bp, 13 predicted proteins | sample MGYA00575353_ERZ1649853 | MGnify/ENA primary metagenome ERZ1649853 (study PRJEB40853, sample SAMN11349654) | freshwater sediment metagenome | isolation source: river sediment | host: Sediment | place: India: Okhla Barrage, New Delhi | collected 2017-02-21 ...
GGCATCTCCGGGGATAGCGATCAGCGCAATGGCGGCGGCCGAGTGGACGTTAAAGTCGGGGTCACCGAGTAGATTGGTGATTTCAGAGACGCTCTTGGCATCTTTCAGCAGGCCGCAGGCGAGCGCAGCCAGCCTGCGGAGGTTTGGAGAGGGGGCATTAAGCCATTGCCGGAAGAGAACGACCAGACTGGTTTCGTTTGAAACAGCGCAGGCGGTCACCAGGCGCGCACGCGTACCAAACGGGAGATTCTCCTGTTGAATCTCGGTGACGGCGCGCCGCATAACCTGGATGCGAAGCTCCGAGCCGGGCGGCATGGCCGCCATCATCCGGCCGGCAAGGCATAATTTTTTGCGGAGGGGATGGGCGTCTGATGTGAGCAAATCCAGGATTGCCGGATGATTTTTGCCATCGATGGCTGCGTATTGGGCAGCCAGCGCGCTGAGATTCCATTGCGGGTTGATGTTCGCGATTTCGCCATGCTGAGTGCTGGCTGCCAGAAATGCGGCCACTGCAAGTTGCGAAAAGGCGACCCAATTGTTGCCATACTCAACCAGAAGACCGTGATCGATTCCCTTGACCAACGCCTTCTCGCCCACGGATTGCACAACCACTTTACTGCCTTTTCGAATGGTCTCAGACAGCATGTTCGCCGGTTTGGGAAGTTCGGCAGAATCATCCAGCGGAGGCTGTGGGTTTGCCTGGGTTCCATCCTTCGAAAGGTCAGAAATCCAACGAGTGAGGATTTCTTCGGCTTGCTCAAAGGGCAGGCAAGTTTCTCCGGACGAGAGCATTTTCGCGGCCAATGCACTGTAGAACGAGTGTGGCGAATCTGCGGGCAGGATCCGCTTTAAGTAAGCATCCATCGCCCGGAAGGGCAGATTACCTGAAAGATCGCCCGCATACGCGCCCCAGACCAATTGTGTCCACTCCAGCGGGGTCAGGAAAAGCCCCTGCGTGTTGATCCAGTTTTCCATCGCCAGAGGATCCGGTTGAGGCGAATTATCTTCCCTGGCAACTTTCGGAAGGATCAACTCTTTCCAGGTTTCTCCCCATTTTTCGACGAAATTGTGAACCTGCTGCCTGTTCCAACTGGCGATCGACACGGGCGTGAAGCCCACGCCAATCAGGCCGTCCATGTAAAGCTCGCTGCAGGCTGCAATGACTTGCAGATCCATGTATTGGGTTTTCAAGGCCTTAATATAGTTTACATACAGGGCCATTTTCCCCGGCTGTAATTCATCCAGGCCATCTAACAGGAGAATGCCGCGGCCTTCTTGCAGGGCGATGCGAATCACGGTCCGGGCTTGTTTTTGCAAATTGATTGAAATTCTGGGAATTGCAGCTTCCACAAGGGCATCAGCCGGATCGGGAAGGTTGAACAACGTAGGATTCAGGTCGAGGACGTGAAAAAAAAGCGGAACGGCATTGCGCAGACGGTCGTCACGAACCTGTTTTTGGACAATTTCTGTGGTCAGGTGGGCAAGCGCGGTTGTTTTTCCTGAACCCGGCCGGCCAATCAAGGCCAGATCCGCCCGCTGGGAGGCGACTTCGCTGAGCGGAAGCAGGTAAAAACCATATTCCGATGCCATTTCCGGCCAATCGGGCATGTACGGAATGACCTGATCAAGCACCCCGGTTTCCGGTAAAGTTCCATCCGAGTCTGGCGCTGCTGGCGGCGTCACCACCATCGGCGGGACGAGGATGTCTTCCAATGGGAAGAGGTTCGCGGCGATGTGCAGCCGTTGGGCGCGGCGGTAGGCGGCCTGGTTGATGTAAGCTTCGACTTCGATCAGTCCCTTCTTGCGCAGCGCACCGGCTTGCGTGCTGACCGTTTTGCGAATTTGCGCCCAATTCTTGCGAAGACGCCAAACGATCCACCAAATGATGGAGGCGGCGGCAAAACCGGCCAGAAATGAAACAAAATCGAACCTTAACTGCGTCATTGTTTATCCGGCGTACAGGATTCTGCCGCAAGTGGGGCAATTGACGATCCTGGCGGCCGAGCGTGCGGATTGAATTTCCGCGGCTGTCAAAGTTGATCCACAGGCTGTACAACAATCTTCGTCCACGGCTGCCACTGCCAGGCCCTTTTTGGCGGCGCGCAATTGGTTATAGCTCTCCAGCAAACCGGGATTGATTTGGGGTAACAACGCATTGCGCTCGATTTCCAGCCGGTCCAGGAGAGAACGGAGTGTTTTCAACTCCCCTGTGAGAGTAGAGTGCTTGCTGGCCTGCTCAGCCTTAACGGTATTCAGGTGCGCCTCAGCCTCGCGATAATTCTGATCGGAATCTTCAGCTGCGACCATTAATTCCAACTGTGTGTCTTCAATTTGCCCGATTGTTTTCTTGAGCAAAGCTATCTCTGTTTGTAAATCCTGTAGTTCTTTTGGGTTCTTAACTGTGCCGCCATACAGCGCGGCTTCGGATTGCTCCATCTTGATCCGTTTGTTATATGCGGAGATCTCGATTTCTCGAAGTTTTCCCCGAATATTTTCCTGAGCCTCTGCTGCATCATCCAGGTGTTTCTGGGCTTTCAGCAACAGTTCGTTTTGATTAAGCAGGAGGTTGATTTCGCCCATGCGTTGGGTCGCCTGGCGCACCTGCGAATCCAGCTTTTGGAGTTGGTATAAGTGAAAGCTTAAGCTCATAAAAGGGATTATAGAAGGCGATTGTCAGCTTTGCAAGCTGAACAGCCCGACAGAATTGAAAAGTCCGCAGGGTTGGATTGGCGGTTTTTAGCTCCTCAAGTATACTTTGTCCGGGAGGAAAAATGCGAAAAAGGTATTGGGCTACCGGCGTTGCACTCCTTGTCCTTCTCAACATTCCATATTTGATTGCCCTTGCGATCGCCGATCCTTCGTTCAGCTTCGGCGGTTTTTTGCTTAACCCGGTGGATGGGTATTCCTACCTGGGCAAGATCATCCAGGGCCAACAGGGAAGCTGGTCTTTCCGTCTGCCCTTTTCGGCCGAGCCAAACCAGGGCGCGCCGTTGTTCTGGTTTTATCTTTTCCTCGGGCACATTTCTCGGTGGACGGGCCTTTCGGCAGTGCTGGTGTTTCATGCCGCCCGGTTGGCCGCGTCGATTGCTTTGCTGGCCGCGCTCCAGAACTTTTTTACCGACCTTTTTCCTGACCGGCCCAAGACGGCGTATTGGGCCTTTCTTTTGGCGATCCTGGGATCGGGCTGCGGCTGGATTGCTTCCCTGTTCGGCGCGTTCACCTCGGATTTCTGGGTCGCCGAAGCTTATCCCTTCCTGGCAATGTATTCCAGCCCGCATTTCAGCCTGGGATTGGCATTGTTGGTATGGTTTGCCGCGCAACTTGGAAAAGCGCAAACGGAACGCGTCCTTCCCTGGTTATTTGTCGCCGGTTTGCTTTTGAGTATTGCGTTGCCCTTTGGTATCGTAATTGCGGCTTTGCTGGCGTTTGGCAGCCTGATGGTCTCAATTGTTTACCGAGAAAAAATCAAATGGCAAACGGCGTTTGCCTTCCTGTTGCCGGGTGGCCTGTTCACCCTCTACCAGTTTTACGTCATCCGCACCGACCCGGTGCTGGCTTTGTGGGATGCGCAAAATTTGACTGCGTCGCCGCCGTTGTGGGACGTGTTGATCTCCTTCTCGCCGCTGGCTGGGTTCGCAGTTTATGGCGCCGTCAAAGCTGTGCACAACCGCAGCCGCCAAATCGGCATGCTGGTCGTGTGGCTGGTGCTTGGCCTGGTGCTCATCTATGTTCCCTTCAACCTGCAACGACGGTTCCTGCTGGGCTATATGATTCCGGTGGCGGGGCTGGCGGCGTATGGACTTTCGGAGATCAAAACGCGCTCAAAGACCGTGTATAAAGCCCTGTCGGTCGGCCTGGCATTGCCAACCTTGCTGATTGTCATCGCGGGTGGGGTGTTGGCGGTCCGAAATTCTGATCCGCACCTCGTGATCGCGAAATCCGAGCTGGAAGCGCTGGAGTTTCTGGCGGATCACGGAAATCCTGGTGATCTGGTTTTGGCAGCGCCGGATACTGGCTTGTTGATCCCGGCGTACACCGGTCAGCGGGTCATCTACGGACATCCATTTGAAACCGTGAATGCTGCGGAAGAGAAAACCGCGGTGGAAAGTTTCTTTCGTGGGGGATTGAGCGCCGAGGGTGTGAATTGGGCCGGGGAGAGGACCGTGCGCTGGATTTTTTGGGGGCCGCGCGAGCAGGCCTACAGGCCGGCGCCGCTGGATTTACCTGAAGGGATCACATTGGTTTATGAAAATCAGGATGTGAAGATTTTTTCAATTCAGGTATCTGAATGAAGATTCCATGGAAAGTGCTATTATTGCTCCTATTTCCGCTTGGATTTCTTATATTTCTTGGCGGTGATTTTGCCTACCCGGTTCGCGGTCTCTATTCCGACCTGGCTATTAGCCACTATCCGAACGCTGAGTTTTTGCGCTTAAGTCTGGCGCACGGTGAAATACCACTCTGGTCGCCGCTCCTCTTTGCGGGCTACCCCTTTGCAGCAAATCCGCTCTCTGGTGTGCATTACCCGCCCGGCTGGCTGGCGCTGTTCTTTGCGCTGCCGTTCGGGTTTAATTTGACGGCGGCATTGCATTTGATCGTCGCCGGGGTTGGCATGTTCCTCTTTTTGCGAAATGAAGGGCTGAGCGACTGGCCGGCTTTATGCGGTGCCATTGTTTTTCAGGCGATGCCAAAACTAATCTCGCATTATGCCGCCGGGCATTTGACGCTGTTTTACTCTGTTTGCCTGACACCCTGGCTGTTGTGGGCCGAGCAAATCCGTGCTTCGGCCCTGTCGCCGAAACGCCTGGCCCGCGCAATCCTCCCCGGCGTGCTGCTGGGCGTCATTCTGCTGGCAGATTTGCGCTGGGCGTCGTATGCCGCTGGCCTGTGGGTGGCTTACGCCGTTATGCGGGCATCCTTTCGGCGCACACGCGCCACTGTGCGGGCGATATCTGCATGGTTGGGCGGGTTATTGTTGCAGGTGGGTGTGGCATTGGCGGTTTCAGCCTGCCTCTGGCTGCCTTTGCTGGAGTACGTTTCATTATCTACCCGCGCGGCCATGACCAGCGCAGATCGTGTTGGCATTTCGCTGCCGTTGGGCAACCTGCTCGGCGTGTTTATTCCATCACTGGGCGGTTATGCCGAGTGGGAGCTGTACGCCGGCGCGCTGCCCTGGTTGCTGTTGATCTTCACGCTGGCGGTCCCGGAGTTGAGGAAACGCACCTGGTTCTGGTTGGCGGTTCTGGGCATCAGCATCCTGGCGGCATTAGGCGGGTCGCTGCCTGGGTATGCCGCACTGACGGGATTGCCGGGTTTTTCGTTGCTGCGTGTGCCTTCAAGAGCATTATTCCTGACCGGTTTTGCGTTCGCCGTGATGACGGCCTTCGCGCTGGATCATTTGTCTAAAAACAAGATTGATCAAAAACCTGAGCCGGTCTTTTTTATGGTTCCGTTTGCCGCATTCCCGTTACTGATCGCGGGCGGGCTGGGTCTATACCTGGGAGGATACTATCAGCCGTTTGCCTGGGCAGGCTCTGCCATCGCGATATCCATCCTCCTGGTCCTCATGATGGAAAAAAAGTGGCTTCCGGGTGTGCCGGTGCAAATTCTGATCGGCGCGTTTTTGTTGATCGAACTGGCCGTCATGGATGCGACATTGGTGCAGAGAAAAACGCGCAATGAGGTTATCGGCGCTCAGAACGAATTATTAGCCTATGTTTTGCCCGACCCGGCATACTCCCACCGGGTCTATTCGCCGTCTTTCAGTTTGCCGCAAACGGTGACCGCGGGAGGCGGCCTCGGGATGGTTGACGGCATCGACCCGATGCAATTGACTGCTTACGTGGATTTATTTTCCAAAGCCTCTGGGATCCCGGTTGACAGCTACTCAGTGACGCTGCCGCCATTTAAAACCGGAGACCCGGCAACCGATAATATCTCTTTTCAACCTGATCCGGACCTGTTGGGCTTGCTCAACGTGAAATACGTGCTCTCGGCTTTTCCATTGGAAGTCGGTCAGTTGGAATTTGTGCGGACCGTCGATTCTGTTTCTGTTTATGAAAACCGTGCATTCCGCGAGCGTGCCTGGGTGGAAGGCAGCCAGGGAGAGATAGGGAAGGCGGTTGTGCTGGAATATTCCGCCAATCAGGTCGTTTTGCAGGCCGAAGGGCCCGGGATGTTGGTGCTGGCGGATACGATGTATCCGGGTTGGCGCGCCACCCTGGACGGGGCTGCGCAACCCATCCAGGCCTATCAGCGCGTTCTGCGGGCTGTGCAGCTTTCCACAGGCGTACACAGCGCGGTTTTTTCATTTCGCCCGACCCTGGTGTATATCGGTTGGGGTATTTCACTCGCCAGCTGGATATTAATCTGCATTCTGGCGGTCACCGGGAGAAGGAGGGTGATGCGTGGTGATTAACCGGGATAATTCACGCCGTTGGTTATGGGGCTTTGCGATTTTTGTGGCTGTGGCTACCACGTTGCCGTACGTATTGGGTTACTTAAACGCTGGCACACAATTGGCGTATTCCGGGTTTGTGATCGGTGTGGAGGATGGCAATTCTTACATCGCGAAGATGCTATCCGGCACAGCCGGTGATTGGTTGTTCCGCACACCGTACACGGCGGGTGACCAAAAGGGGTTCCTGGCTTTTCTTCCGTACCTACTCCTGGGAAAGCTGGCCGGGGGAGAGGCGGTACACGCGCAACTGGTGGCCTTGTTTCACCTGTTTCGGATCATCGGATGCTTTCTGTTTGTCTTTTCCACGTTTGATTTCTGCCGAATTTTCCTGGAGGACCAGCGGCTTCAAAAGTGGGGCACGGTGCTGGCAACCTTCGGTGGAGGGTTGGGGTGGTTGGCTATTTTTGGCCTCAAAACTGGCGGATACGAACAATTGCCGCTGGAGTTTTATTCACCCGAATCGTTCGGTTTCCTGGGCGTGTTCAGTTTGCCGCACCTTGCGGTGGCGCGCGCGCTGTTGTTGTGGGGGCTTGCGGCTTTCCTTGCGCCTTTCCAGGACAAACCATTTCTGCAAGGGGCGAAAGCCGGGTTGCTGTGGTTGTTGCTGGGATTCATGCAACCTTTGACAATCGCGAGCGGCTGGGCTGTACTGGGAACTTCCATCGTGCTATGGTTTGTGCAAATCTGGTCGCGCCGTTCTGATAAGACCTGGTTCGCGAATGCCCTGACCGCCTGGCGCGGCCGAATCAAGGTCGCCGCCGGAATGGTATTGGTCTCCTCTCCGATGGTGCTCTATAATTTCCTGGCTTTTTCGCTGGATCCATTCCTGGAGGGATGGTCACAGCAGAATTTGATCCTTTCCCCGCCGCCGGGTGATTACCTGCTGGCGTACGGATTGATCCTGCCGTTTGCGGTGATTGGCGCCGTGCGTGCCTGGAAAACCGGTCAATGGCAGTTTACCGTGCTGATTGGCTGGGTATTAATTTTTCCAGCGCTGGCGTATTTCCCGTATCCCCTGCAGCGACGGCTGCCCGAGGGCGTGTGGGTGGCGTGGATCATCCTGGGGCTGACCGGTGTTAAAGCTTTGCGGCGGCGCTGGCAAAAACCGGCCCTGGCCGTGATCGCTTCTGGCATGCTAACCACTCTCATTTTTTACGTGGGTTCACTGTGGACGGTTTCATCGCAAGCAGCGCCGTTATTTATTCCAAGGGCCGAGGCAAATGCGTATGCATACCTGGCTGATCACATACCGGCGTTTTCAACCGTCCTGGCTTCTTATAAAACAGGCAACTCGCTGCCGGCGTGGTCGCCAATGCGCGTAGTCATTGGGCACGGGCCGGAAAGCGTTGACCTGGCTGTGCTGAAACCGCAGGTGGATGCGTTTTTTGCCACGCCTGACGATAATACCGGTAAAATCGAGTTTCTTAGCCGGCAGAGCGTGGACTACATCTTTTTCGGTCCCGATGAACAGGTGCCGGGAGGATGGAATCCGGCTGAAAGCCCGTTCTTGCGAATGTTGTACGCTCAGGATGGGTACAGTATCTTTCAGGTCGATTTTTCTCCGCAGCCATGAAAATCAAGACTCTCCGGCAATCATCATCATTACTGCATTTGCTCTGGGTTTTCCCTTTGCTGTTGTTTTCGCCGGCAATTTTCCGCGGGCAGGCGCTCATCTGGGGAACACCTTCGCTTCAGTTCATTCCATGGCGAATCCTGGCCTGGGAGCAGATCCAGGCTGGCATCTGGCCTTTTTGGAATCCGTTGAATGGCATGGGCGCGCCTCTGCTGGCCAACTATCAACTGGCCTTTTTCTATCCACCAGGGTGGCCGCTTTACGCGCTGCAACTGCTGGGTGGATCCGCCTGGCTGGCCTGGGGGCACACATTGCTTCTGGTTGCCCATTTGGTTTGGGCTGGTTTTGGTACAGCACGCCTCGTCCGACGCCTGGGATTGGGCGAGCTACCCCAGGTGGTTGCCGGGCTGGCTTTTTCGCTTTCAGCATACCTCGTGGCGCGGGCGGGCTTTTTCAGCATGGTGTGGAGCGCTGCCTGGCTGCCGTGGATTCTGGTTTGCGTCGATCGGCTTGCTGCCGCTGGACTTCCGGCCAAACGCTGGCAGGCGGTGGGATGGTTGGGGTTGTGTGTCGGCATGCAGCTGCTCAGCGGTCATGCTCAACTGACCTGGTACAGCCTGATTTTTGCCGGCGGGTGGACCCTGGTGGCGGGGTACTCCGCGGGCAGGTGGACTCGGATGGCAGTGACTGCGGGGTACGCCCTGGTGGGCGTGCTGGCCGGAGCCGCGCTGGCGGCGGTGCAATTGATTCCCACTTTTGAGTTGTTAATGCAATCGCAACGCGCCGCCGCCGTGGATTTTGATTTTGCCATGACCTATTCGTTTTGGCCGTGGCGGTTATTGACTTTTTTGGCGCCCAGTTTCTTTGGAAACCCGGCCTATGGGGATTATTGGGGGTATGCCTCTTACTGGGAGGACGCGGTTTATATTGGGTTGCTGCCGTTCTTTATGGCGTTGACGTCGTTGAAATGGATCCGATCAGGAAAATCAGCGGATCAATTCCAGCGAGGTTTACCGGCCAAAGTTCGCTTCCTGTGGTTGGCTGCGCTGGCCGGCATCCTGCTGGCATTGGGAAAGAATACCCCGATCTTCCCTTTCCTGTACCGGAACGTCCCAACCTTTGACATGTTTCAGGCGCCGGCCCGGTATATGCTGTGGCCAGTTTTTTCGTTGTCCGTTCTGTGCGCGGTTGGACTTGAAAAATGGAAACGCCCCACAGGCAAGGCCATGCGCAGGTTGCGGAGAGTGCCAGTCATCCTGGCGGCGGTTGCAATTGGCGCGGGCATGGCCATTTTGTTTGTGCCTGGAATCAAAATCAGTTTTATTTATTCGGTATTCGGTTGGTGTCTTCTGGCGCTTTTTTTCGTCGGTTTGCTTCAACGGCAACCCGCTGATACCGAGGTGCGGACGCATGAAAAATGGACCTGGGCGGTTGCCATTCTGGTCGGTTTTGACCTGTTGATTGCCGGTTGGGGGCAGAACCCGGCAACCGCTGCCAGTTTTTTTGTCACCACGGCCTTGCCGGGCGAGCCTATACAGGTTGAATCCGCCGGCCGCCTGTTTGTGGATGAGGAAACGGAACGACGATTGAAGTTCGACCGTTTTTTGCGTTTTGAAGATTACCGCCCGGTGGAAAACTGGATCGGCATGCGCGCCGCACAGCTCCCCAATTTGAACATTTTGGATGGGAAAGCCTCCGCGAATAATTTTGATCCCCTTCGGCCAGCGCGGTATGATCGTTGGATGGAATATATTTCATCGCTTCAGCCGGAAGCCAGGCTTCCGTGGTTGAAAATGATGAACGTGACGGAAATTGAATCCATATTACCCGATGAGAGCCAGACTTTTGAATTTAATCCAATCGAGGGCGGTCAGCGTTTCCGTTTTATTTCCTGTGCAGTGATTGCCAGGGATGAAATGGATGCCTGGGAAAAAACACGCCAGATGGTTGAAAACGGATTGGACCAGATTGTTATCGAAACGGACGGAGTCGAGTCTTTGGATTGTTCGTTGAAATCCAATGATAAAATCAATATACTTTCTGAACGCGCTGACCGGTTGGTCATTTCGATTGCCACGGATGTGAATGGATGGTTGAGCATTGCCGATACCTGGTATCCGGGGTGGAAGGCCAGCATCGATGGCATGGATGTGATTCTCTACCGGGCAAATTATGCCTTTCGCGGCATCCGGATCCCGGCCGGCAACCACACTGTGGTCATCCACTATCAGCCAGATTGGTGGCAGCCGGCTGTTTTGGTAAGCATGGCTGGATTATTGATGTTGATCATCTTTTTGGTCCTGGGCCGAAAAAGTGTATGATTCTTCCGGAGACTCTATGGAAATTGCCATTCCAGAAATTCAATCCTATACTGATCGAATCATCAAGAACCTTGAAAAAGTGATCGTTGGAAAGCAATCCGCTCTGGAAATGGTCGTTGTGGGGTTGCTATGCCAGGGACATATCTTGATTGATGATGTTCCCGGTGTGGGAAAGACGATCCTGGCGCGCAGTCTGGCGAAATCGCTCGGTTGTTCGTTCAGCCGAATCCAATTCACCCCTGATATGTTGCCAAGCGATATCATGGGCGTATCCATATTTAACCAGGTCTCGCGTGAATTTGAATTTCGCGCCGGGCCGGTGATGGCAAATATTGTCCTTGCGGATGAAATTAACCGCGCCACACCGAAAACTCAATCGGCGCTGCTCGAAGCAATGGAAGAGCGCCAGGTAACCGTGGATGGGGTTTCACATCCACTCCCGGATCCTTTTATGATCCTGGCCACGCAAAATCCAATCGAATATGAAGGCACTTTCCCCCTGCCTGAAGCGCAATTTGACCGCTTTTTGCTGCGCCTGCGGTTGGGCTATCCCAACCTTCGCGATGAAATTCGGGTATTGGAGTTGCAGCAATTGCGGCATCCAATCCAAACGCTGGAAGCTGTGACGACGGTCGATGAAATGAGGCGGATGCAAGAAGGCATCAAGCAGGTGTACGTGGCGGATGCCATCAAACGGTATATTGTTGAATTAACCCGATCAACCCGGGAAAGCGCGGATGTTTACCTGGGATCGAGCCCGCGGGGAAGCCTGGGGCTGTTTCGAGCCGGGCAAGCGCTGGCAGCCATCCGCGGGCGTGAATACATCTTGCCGGACGACATTAAGTACCTGGCGCCATTTATCTTATCTCACCGCATGGTCATTCAGGCAGCCGCGCGCATGAAAAATTTGAGCGCCGATCAGGTGGTGACCGAGTTGTTGAATACCATCGCTGTGCCAGGCGGGTCATTTGAGGACGCAGCCCCGCTGCAATGAACGTCAAAACTGGATTTTGGGTGGCGTTGGGTCTGTTGGTTGCCAGCATTGCAGCAGCCTACTTTACGCCGCAAAGCATCGTATATCGACGCCTTGCAGTGATGATCGGATTGGTGTTGGCATTTAGCTGGCTATGGACTATGCTTTCCATTCGCCAAATTTCGGTAAAACGAATGGCCCGTGTTTTCAGAATGCAATTGGGTCAGCTCTTCGAAGAGCGTTTTGAAGTTTCCAACACATCCAGGTGGGTGCGGGTCTGGTTTGAGATTATAGATGGCTCCGGGTTACCGGGCAATGCCGGATCGCGCGTTTTGTCAATGATTGGTCCGCGCCGTAATCGGTCTTATGTGGCGCGCACAGTTTTACTGCACCGGGGAGAATTTGACCTGGGACCTACCATTCTTTCTTCAGGGGATCCATTTGGGCTTTTTCGATACCAGGTGACCCTCCCGGCAGCACGGAAGCTGGAGGTGTTGCCTTATTTTGTCGAGATTTCCAATTTTTACCAGCCCGTGGGCTTGCTTGCCGGCGGCCAGGCTTTACGAAAAAAAACTCAGGAGATAACGCCCCATGCGGCTGGCGTTCGTGAATATGCCCCCGGCGATTCACTCAACCGAATTCATTGGAAATCCACGGCTCGGCGAGATCGATTGATGGTTAAGGAATTTGAACAGGATCCACAGGCGGATGTTTGGATTTTCCTGGACGGTCTTGCGACCGTGCACGTCGGATCGATGGAAGCGGATCCCGAAATGGAAGATCCGTTCTGGTTGTGGACGGCGCATCGCGCGGTGACAATCCCGCCACATACGTTTGAATATGCCGTCAGTTCAGCCGCTTCCATTTCTGTTCATTATATCCGGCAGGGGCGGTCGGTGGGTCTGGTCAGCGCCGGACAGGCGTTTACGGTCGTGCCGGCCAGCCGGGGTGAGCGGCAATTGAGCAAGATCCTGGAAACGCTTGCGTTCCTGGAGTGCAAAGGCCAATTGCCCCTGGAAGCCGTTGTTCAAAGCCAGTCAGCTCAATTGACACGCGGAAGCACAGTCGTGTTGATCACAACGGTCGATGCAAGGAATCTGCTGATGACGGTTGACGAACTGACCCGGCGGGACACAAAACCGGTTGTTGTGATTGTGGCCCCAGGTTCTTTTGAACCCCGTGAGACCTCAGAAGATACCATCGCCTCTCTTCTATTAAGAGGAATTCCAGTTAAACTTGTAAAAATGGAAACAGACCTCAGGGAAAGTCTTGAGGCTACGCTGCGGTAAACCAAGATCGTTACCCGGTAAAGATGAATTACTGATTCCCCGGTTGTTCTGATGTATTTTGTGCGGAGCTTTCCGGCGCAAAAATCACCGCCGGCCCGATGTTCCCATCCAGTAGCTTGTGTGCGCCATCGCAAAGTGGATATTCCGCGGATTTGTGACAGCGACAGAGTTTGATGCGCTCACCAGGTTCCAGGTGAATGGTGGTGCGAATACGTCCTTTGACTTCTTCATTATGAATTTCAGCCATATTATCCTTATTTGTTTTTCAAAGATTGCCGGAAGTATGATGGTTTTCTGAGTTTGCGTCCCCACGGATCAATTCAACGGCATGTTCCAGCACTGGCGCGATGGTATTCAGGTTTTCGACAGCAGCTTTGGGGCTGCCTGGAAGGTTGATGATCAATGTGCTTGCCCGAATGCCTGCAACAGCCCGCGAGAGCATGGCGTGGCGCGTGATGGACAGACTGGCCTGGCGCATGGCCTCAGGGATGCCGGGCGCGAGCCGTTCCACCACCTGCAAGGTGGCTTCGGGCGTCACGTCGCGCGGAGCAAAGCCGGTGCCGCCAGTCGTCAGGATAATATCGATGCTTCCCAGGTTGCACCATTTGATCAATGTGTCGCGAATCGAATCCCGGTCATCGGAGACGACGGCGGTTATTTCTACAATCCACTTGTTATCACGGATCGCCGATATGAGTGCCGGACCGGAAGCATCGGCACGCTCACCCTTAGAAGAACGATCAGAAACTGTCAGCACCCCAAAACGCATGGGTTCAATCCTCCGCAGAAAACACTTTCCAGGGGCCGTGGATGCCGTCTTCGGTTACGCCAAAGAAGAACCGGTAATTGTTTCCATCACGTTGGATGAAATCATAATAGGTCGTTTTGTTCTGCTGATAGCTGCGTAATAGCCCGTAGTTGCCACGCCAGTCGATTTGGGCCTTTTCGACATCACCGCCAATTTCTGCATACCGGGTGATCGCATAATGCCAAAGCCTGCGAGCCGAGGCGCGCGTGACGTTCTTCACCTTGTTTCCGTTGCGCAAGTCCCGCACGGTGAAATACTGGGTGCCCTGGCGTTCTTCCGGCGGGAAGACCTCCACGCCGGTGCGCGGGTCGAGGTTTCCTTCGCGCGCGTTCGCGAAGGCGGCCTGCGTGGAGGCCTGTTCAACCGGCTGGCTTGGCTCCATCTGCACCGGCTGGGATACTGGCAGAGCCTGGGTGCTATCCTTTCCGCGCAAAACCAGGTTGACAATTTCATCGCGCACTGCAAGACCGGTTTCAGCTTCGTCCCGGACGTAAATCTTATTGTCATCCACCGCATAAGGCGCTTCCTCCCCCCGCGGAATCAGGATGCGAACCAGCTTTTTGCCCTTATACTCATGAATGTCGATGGAGCAATTAATGGGCGGGCTGATGCGGTTGTTGATTTCCTTTTCCAATTGAAGCACGCTTGTTTCAGCATCCTGGACACCCACAACAGGTTTGTGTGCGTCATCCGGCAGACCAATGTACAATGTGCCGCCGTTGGTGTTCGCAAACGCACAAACATCCGAAAGAACGGCGTACAATTTTCCGCCGCGGACGGTCATGCTCTCATGAAAATCCTGGATGATATTGGCACCCTCATCGCGGGCAGCCTGAATAAAATCAAAGGCGGGTTCTTCCTTGAACCGATGGGGCCGCGTGCGCGAGAAATCGTTGCTCTTGAACAATTCTTTCAGATCGTTAAAATCCAATTCTGAAAGCAAAACATCGGTGGCGCGGTCGCCGATGCTCAGGTTCTTTTTACGCGCAGCATCCGGCGTCATTCGATGGGCATCCGAACCCTGAATGCAATGCATGCGGCGCGGGTATTCGGGTTTGGTGCCGTTGAAGAATGCCGCAGTTGAGCGGGGGCCTTTTTGCTCCAGGTCGGTAACTTCCAGCGCGTGAAGATTTGGGTCCTGCGTGTAGGCAATTTTGGTTTGACCGCCAAAATTAAACCCGCGCATGGCAACGCCGTTACTGGAATTGGCGTGTGCGGCAATGACGATGCCGCCGGCTTCGTTGATCATGCGGTAGGCTGTAAGCACATCCGTGGTGGCGCCGACCGTCTGCGAACCCTCATCCAGGTGTTCCGAGGGAATGTTTAATGAGAGCAACAGGTGCTCCAGGTCACGGACGGGGGTGTCAGGGTGGAAGATGCCCAAAATATGAAAGCCGAAGGTGGCTGTAAATTCGAATCCCGGCAAGATCAGCATTTTTGCGAAGAGACGCCGGTATTCGTTTAACCGGTTGCGTTCTTCGGGCAAGAGCCGGTTCAGTTTTTCCAGCAATTCCAATTGATGGATTTCTTCCACCATCTTCCGATAGCCTGAAGCGGTGTTATGATCCGTAAACGCGATGATGTCCAGACCACGGACCTCGGCGCGCTGAAGAATCTCAAGGTTACTCACCTCGGGCTGTTGATAATCGGTCGACGCCGGTGTGTGCAGGTGAACATCCATGCTAAACCATTGTGCTGCCGCACGATTATGTTTTTTGCTCACAAATCACTCCTAATTCTCGGCGGTGAGTTCCCGAATACGCCGAATTAATTCGCTTGGATCGTAGGGCTTGAGCAGGAAACTATCTGCTCCGGCTTCCCTGCACTCAATTCCAACATCCATGCCGGAAGTCATTAACACCCGGTACGGGCGGGTTGAGGGCAGGCCGGCGACCAGGTCCAATCCATTCAGGTTCTGCATAAGGACATCGACCAGCAACAGTTGAGGTTGTTGGAAGAGGATTTCCTCTTGAATTGCGGTTGCGGTTAATTCTGATGGAAAAATGACCTGATAATTCTCCAATTCCAGGAGGGTTTTTAGCAGCGACCGCATGGTCGCGTCATCGTCAAGAAGCAGAATCTTCTGCATTTTTTGTCCTGGATTTCTGGGTTGTCGCGCGTTTGGGTTTCTTTTGCGGTTCGCTGTCCATCACAAGCGCATTGGACAACACATCATCAATGGTATCCACCGGCACAAATTTCATCCCATTGCGCACGTCTTCGGGCAAATCTTCGAGATCAGCTTCATTTTCCCTGGGCAAGAGGATCGTTTTCAGGCCGGCGCGATGAGCCGCGAGGACTTTATCCTTGACACCACCAATGGGTAGCACCTGACCCACCAGGGTGATCTCTCCGGTCATGCCAACTTCTGAACGGACCAGCCGGTTTGTGGTGAGGGAAACCAATGCGGTTGCGATGGTGACTCCAGCGGATGGACCGTCTTTGGGCTGTGCACCGGCCGGAATATGCAGGTGAATGTCGTTCTTTTCGAAAAAGTGCGGGTCGATGCCCAGTTTTTCGGAGCGCGAGCGGACGTAGGAAAGCGCTGCCTGAGCGGATTCCTGCATCACTTTGCCGATCGATCCGGTCACGGTAAAACCACGCCCCCCCGGCATAGAAGTTGCCTCGATGAACAAAATCTCCCCGCCAACGGCGGTCCATGCCAGCCCGGTGGCCACGCCAGGCACGGCAGTGCGCCGAAGGATCTCCTCTGTTACGATGAAGTGGGGCCGGCCAAGGTATTCCCGCACGGCGGCGCCATCCACCACGGTCTTGATTGGTTTCGATTCGGTGATCAACGTGGCGATCTTGCGGCAAACGGAACCAATTTCGCGTTCCAGGTTGCGGACGCCAGCTTCACGGGTGTATTGGCGAATGATCGCCTGCAGTCCATCATCGGTGAAGGTCACTTCATCAGGACGAAGCCCGTTCTCGCGAAGCTGCCGTGGCAGCAAATAATGGCGCGCGATCTGGATCTTTTCGTTATCGGTATATCCAGCCAGTTGGATGATCTCCATGCGGTCCAGGAGAGGTCCGGGAATGGTTTCCAGCGTGTTCGCCGTGGTGATGAACATGACTTGAGATAGATCGTAGGCTACTTCAAGGTAGTTGTCGCGGAATTCGGCATTCTGTTCGGGGTCCAGAACCTCAAGCAGGGCGGAAGCGGGGTCTCCGTGAAAATCGTAGGCCAGTTTGTCAATCTCATCCAGCATGAATACTGGATTATGTGATTCGATCCGGCGGATGGCCTGAAGAATGCGGCCAGGCATGGCGCCGATGTAGGTGCGCCTGTGGCCGCGAATCTCCGCTTCGTCCCGCACCCCGCCTAAAGAAATCCGGATAAATTTACGGTTCATTGCCCGGGCAATCGATTGTCCCAAGGATGTTTTGCCCACGCCCGGGGGACCGACGAAGCAAAGGATGACGCCTTCTCTTTCATGGCGGATTTTATCATCCGTTGGATTCTGGTCAAACTGGTCTTTGCGCTCGATGCGCAGTTTTCTCACCGCCAGGAATTCAAGGATGCGCTCTTTGACATCCTTCAGTCCGTAATGATCGTGATCGAGCACCTCACGAGCATGGGTGATATCGAGGTTGTCATCGGTTTTGATTGCCCAGGGCAGGGTGACCAGCCAATCCAGGTAGGTACGGATGACGCCGTATTCGGCTGCGGCAGTGGGCAGGCGGGAGAGCCGGTCGAGTTCTCTTTTTGCCTGTTTGTGGACTTCTTCTGGCATGCCAGCCTGATCTATCTTCCGCGTAAACTCGTCGACATCGGCGGACTGTTCATCGGCTTCCCCCAGCTCTTTTTGAATGGCTTTGAGCTGTTCGCGCAGGAAATATTCCCGCTGCATTTTGTCGATTTCCGAGCGAGCTTCGTTCTGAATCTTTAAACCGAGTTCCAGCACCTCGCTTTCCCTGGTGAGAATTGTGACCAGTTTTCGAAGTTTTTCATTTACCGAATTTATTTCAAGAATTTCCTGAGCATCGCCCAGCTCCATCCTTTGAAAATTCGCGATAGTATAAACTGTTTGCAACGGATCTTCGATCGCGGCAATGGAGGATACAAGTTCCCTGGGGATCGATGGAATCATATCAGCGATGTGCTCGAATTGATCGCGAACATTGCGCGCAAGCGCGTCAATTTCCAGCCCTTCGATGCTTTCTTCGGGCAATTTTTCAATGGTTGCCTGAAGATAAGGTTCCTGCTGCGTGTACTCTACGACTTTGATGCGCGTGATGCCCTGAACCAGGATGCGAATGGTGCCATCCTGCGCGCGAAAAAGGCGGTGGATCATACCCACCGTACCAATGGTGTAAAGGTCATCGGGACCCGGGTTTTCAAGTTCAGGATTCTTGGATGTGACCAATCCGATCATCCGGTTTCCCGATACCACATCGTCTACCAGGCGGATGGAGCGGGGTTGGCCAATGGTGAGGGGAACGACTGTCTGCGGATAGACCACCAGGCCGCGCAGGGGAAGAATTGCCAGTGATTCGGGTAAAGCTGCCGCGGGATCAATCTCAAGGGGGAATTCCTCGCTGTGCTCCTGGCTTGCTTCCGCTAATCCATCGTTAAGCGCATGCAACGCACTCTGAAATCCACTTTCGTCTAATTCTGGGTCATCTTCATAGGAAAAAAAGTTGTTTTTTAGCCAACGAGTTGCTGACATAAATGAAACCGGAGCCCCTTTTTGAATTATGAGATGTCAATTTGTCTGGGTTGTGATTTCGGAATGAAAACGAGGAGCAATCCATTGTGGTATTCCGCGGTTACCCGGTCGATATCGATCGGGGCGGTGAAGGAAAATTCCGAAAGAAATTCTCCGTAATGAATTTCCATTTGATGATAGGCTCTACGTTCTTCCGTTGGATCATTTCGAACGCCAGAAATGCTCAGGATATTTTCGTCAATGTTGATATGGATATCATTTTCATGCATGCCAGCAATTTCAAGCCGGACGACAAACCGATCCTCATTCTCATAGACATCGGTGGGCGGCCGCCAGACATGAGTCCGTGATGCCAGCGACCAGTTGTTGGCCGCTGAGGAAAAGAACGATTGTCCATCCACCCCGCCATAACTCTGACGATTTGGATTAGGTTTAAACCGAATAATGACCATGATCAACCTCCACCAATAGAGACCATGTCAATTGCTTGCACAAGTGGTGCATTGCCGTAGATTCAAAAGTTGACATAGATTAAATTGTAGCACCTTTACCCATAACATGAGGGTCCTCGCCCTGTTTGTTTGCCGAATACCTCATGATCACTTCATCACCTGGCGCCCCTGGAGGGATTCGAACCCTCAACCAACAGCTTAGAAGGCTGGTGCTCTGTCCATTGCGCTACAGGGGCTTAATTTTTGTTAATTTTACCATCAATAATATGAATTATGAGGACCTTTGTCCCAGAATTCTGGTGCGTTAGTTTGTTTGTGGCTTATAATACATGGAAAAATTACTCACGGGACATTAATGCAAGATAAACCAAACCTAAGCGCACACTCCGCGGCTGACACCTACCACGGGCCAAAATTTTTACGCGCTTTATCGCATCGCAATTACAAATTGTGGTTCATCGGACAGGGGATTTCGCTGATCGGATCCTGGATGCAGGCCATGGCGCAGCAAGTGCTGGTTTATGATTTGACCGGCTCGGCGGCAGCCCTGGGCCTGGTCGCGCTACTTGGCTTGATTCCATTGATTCCTCTTTCGTTTTGGGGTGGTTCAATCGCTGATCGATTGCCCAAACG
>ERZ1649853.366-NODE-366-length-19075-cov-6.463091_pt1 | contig 19075 bp, 14 predicted proteins | sample MGYA00575353_ERZ1649853 | MGnify/ENA primary metagenome ERZ1649853 (study PRJEB40853, sample SAMN11349654) | freshwater sediment metagenome | isolation source: river sediment | host: Sediment | place: India: Okhla Barrage, New Delhi | collected 2017-02-21 ...
GGCGGAGAAGAAGGGGTCGAAGATCCTTTCCTTCACGTCTTCGCTCATGCCCGTGCCCGTGTCGGAAACGCCGAGCACGAGGCACCTTCCCGGCGCGATGCCCCCGTACCCGACGGCGCTCGACTCGTTTACGACCTCCGAATCGGTGGAGATGGTGATGGTGCCGCCCGCGGGCATGGCGTCCCCGGCGTTGACGGTCAGGTCCAGGAGCATCTTCGAGAGCTGCGCGGGGTCGATCATGACCCTGCCCAGGCCGTCCTTCTTCACGATGGAGATCCGGACGCCGTCCCTGACGACACGCCTGAGGATGGCCTCCTGGTTGTCGAGCTCCCGGTTCACGTCCACGGGCTGCATGCCGGGCAGGGTCTTCCTGCTGAACTCGAGGACCTTCTGGGTGAGCTCCGAGGCCTGGAAACCGGCCTGACAGATCTGGTAGATCTTGCCGTAGAAGGGATGCCCGCTGTCGATGGAGTTGAGCATGATCTCCGCATACCCGTTGATGACCGTCAGGAGATTGTTGAAATCGTGGGCGAAGCTGCCGGCGAGCTGTCCCGCAGTCTCGATGCCGGCGGTGTGGAGCAGGTTCTGCTCCCGGACCTTCTGGTCGATCATGTCCAGGGCCTGGAACTGGAAGGACACGACCTCGCCGCCTTGCAGGATGGGCCTGCCGGTGACGAGCAGGTACAGGACCCCGCCATCCGCGCCCTTCATCCGTAAGGGGCAGCTCATCTCCATTTTCCCGGCCAGGCTCTCGCCCCAGATCCCGATGGCTCCGGCCCGGTCGTCCTCGCAAACGAACTCCAGGATGTTTCTCCCGGCGGCGGCCGTCTCCCCGGCCCCCTCGCCGAGAAAGGCCGCGACAGCGCGGCCGTTGGCGATGATGATGGTGCCGCGCCTGTCCGTCACCACGGTGAGGGCGGTGGAGTTCCTGAACAGGTCCTCGAAGAAGGGCCCCCTGCCTCCCTGGGCATCGAGGGCTTGAAGAAGGCTGTCGTGGATGGCGGCCCGTTCTGTTTCGATGTCTGAGCTCTGCATGTCCGTGCGCCCCTTGTCGCGGTGGTTCGTGCCCCTCTTATCGGCAGGAGGGCTCCTGAATGTGAGAAGCCGGCGGAGGCTGTGCCGCAGCAAAGGGAGGTGAGAGAGGCCCCGTGAGCCGGGCGGGCCCCGGGCGGTTGCGCCCTCGTCGCTACCCGGCCAGGATCTCGTTGAGGAGGCTCGAGAGCTCCTGGATGTTGAAGGGCTTGTTCAGCCTGGCCGCGATGAGGGGGTTGCCGAGGAACTCCTCGCGCTCGTGCTCGAAGGAGAACCCGGACGAGACGACCACCCTGGCCTCGATCCCGAGCCGCTGCATCTCCTTGAGGGTATGGTATCCGTCGAGCCCGGGCATGATCATGTCGAGGATGACGACGTCGAAGGGTTTCGCCCCCCCGGTGAGCAGCTCGAGGCACTTGTTCCCGTCCGGGGCCGTGTCCACCTCGTGCCCCAGGTACTCGAGCATCTCCCGGCCGATCTCCCGGAGCATGTCCTCGTCGTCCACCAGGAGCACCCGCGCCTTTTTGAGACAGGCCGTCCCGTCCTGGCGCGCCCCGCTCCCGGCGCTTGCCGCCCTGGCCCTGGAGACGGGCAGCAGAACGCTGAACCGGGTTCCTTTCCCTTCCTCGGAGAAGACCTGGATGTTCCCCTCGGCTTTCTTGACGATGTTGTAGGTAATCGAGAGGCCGAGGCCCGTTCCCTTGTTCGTGCCCTTCTGCTTGGTGGAAAAGAAGGGGTCGTAGATCTTGGGCAGAACGTCCTTGCCCATGCCGCACCCGTTGTCGGACACGTCGATCCTCACGTACTTCCCCGCAGAGCCCAGCAGAAGCTGCCGCTTCATGTCCTTGTCGACGGTCACGACCCTGGCCCCGATGGCGATCCTTCCCCCGACCTTCTCGCCGATGGCGTCCTTGGCGTTGACGATGAGGTTGAGCATGACCTGGGTGAGCTGCGTGTGGTCCATGCGGACGCACAGCCCGGGGTCGATGCTGCCGATCTCGAAGGTGATGCTCTTGGGCACGGACTTGTAGGCCATGCCCATGACCTCCTGCACCACGTCGCTGATGGAGATGTCCTCGGGGCTGCCCTCGTTCCTCTTGGTGAACACGAGCATCTGTTTGATGAGGTCCCGGGCGCGGTCGGCGATCTTCTCGAGGGTGTCGATGTAGCCCAGCTGCCTGTCCCGGTCCGTGGTGAACTTCAGCATGGAGAGGTTGCCCGATATGCCCGTGAGGATGTTGTTGAAATCGTGGGCCACGCCGCCGGCAAGCTCACCGATGGTCTCCATCTTCTGGGCGTGGATGAGCTGGACCTCCATGTTCTTCTTTTCCGTGATGTCCACCGCGGTGATCACCGCGCCGCCGGTCTCGGGGTTCAGGAGGGGATAGATGCTCACGTCGAAGATCCCGTTCGAGGGCCCCGCGATCATGCGCTCGTGGAGAAACCGGGGGAGCCTCGTCTCCTGGACCTCCCTGATCAGGCCGTCGAAGGTCCCCATCTCCGGGCTCAGGAAGGTGATGTCGCGGCCGATCATGGACCCGGGTGACTTGCGGAAGATCTTCCCCGTCACCGGGTTGGCCATCTGGACCCGTCCGGACCGGTCGAAGCAGATGATGACATTGGGGCTGGACTCGAAGATGCTGTTCAGGTGGTTCGAGAGGTCCTCTATGGTGTGCTGGGCGTTTTTGAGGTCAGTGATGATCTGGACGTTGTACTGGATCTCGACGATCCTGCCGGACTTCTTGACCGCCGCACCGCTGGCCAGGAGGTACTCCGTCCTCCCGTCCTTGGCCACGGCCCTCAGCTCGAAACGGGGGGTCCTGTCCGCGAGGATCTGCTTCCAGAACTCGATGAAGAGGTCCGTGTCGTCGGGGTGGGCGATGAGGAGGATGCTCCGGCCGACGAGCTCCCTTCGCGTATAGCCGGACACCGATTCTATCTTTTTGTTTATTCTCCTGATGTATCCGTTGGGGTCGGTGGTGATGATGAGCTCGTTGGCGTTCTCGAACAGGGCCTCGAAGCGGGAGCGACTTTCCCTGATCTGGGCCTGGAGCCTCTTGCGTTTCGTGATGTCCGTGACGAGGCCGCAGAAGCCCACGACCTTCCCCTTCCCGTCGCGGAGCAGGCTCGTGGAGTTCTCGATGGTCTTTTTCACCCCGTCGCGGAAGGAGATCTCGTACTCGATGCGCTGGGGGATGCCGGTCTTGAACGTGTCGTTGCAGACCCGGAAGACCTTTCTGGCCGTGGCCCTGGCCATGTAGGAGGTGAAGTTCACCCCGATGAGCTCCTCCCGGGGGAGCTCGGCGATGGAGCAGACGGTCTCGTTGACGTACACGAGGGTGCCCACGAGATCGGTCTCGTAGTAGCCTTCCCTCATATCTTCGAGGATGCGCCTGTTTTTGTCGTTTGTCATGGGAGCCCTGAACAGTTCTATCGGGCCGGCGAAAACAAAACTTGAAATACCGGGGGCCCCCGTCAAACGTGCGCTACGGGATGAACGAGATCTCCACGCGGCGGTTCATGGCCCTTCCCGCCTCGGTGGAGGCGTCGGCTATGGGCTTGGTGTCGCCGTAGGCGCTGGCGTACATGGAGTCGCGCTTGACGTGCGCTTCCTCCATGACCTGGAGCACGGACAGGGCACGGGTCAGGGCCAGGTGCCAGTTCGTGGGGTAGGTGGCGGTCCTGGGGTCGCTGGCATAGGTGTTGTCCGTGTGCCCGGACACCTCGACGGACGACGGCGCCATGTGCTTGATCCCGGAGGCGATCTTTTTCACGAGGCGGGTGCCCCTGGGGGTGAGCCACGCGCTCCCCGCCGTGGGGAAGAGGCTCTTCTGGGGCACGACGATCCGGATCCTGTCCTGGGCCTTGATGATGTAGAGCTGGTCGCCCCGCCTCTCGGCCTCCAGCAGGTTCATGACGTAGTCGTAGCCCTTGACGACCCTCTGCTGGGCGTCCTTCTTTTCCTGGCTGAGCGAGCTCGACTGGGAGATCTGCTTGATGAGGATCTTCTTCTCCTCGAGGCACTGGATGTTCTTGTCCAGGAGATCCTGCTTCTCCATGAGGGCCGTGGCCAGCTCCCGGGAGGTCTGGTCGAGCTTGCCCTGGACCTGGGAGGAGTTCTTCGCGGCGTTTTTCGTTTCGTCCAGCAGCTTCTGCATCGCGGCCTTGCACTCGTTTGCGGAGGCTGTCGCGGCGTTGTACTCTGCCTCGCTGTACGTGTGGGCGCACCCTCCGGCAAGGCACCACAGCAGCAGGACGAAAATGTGCGGGAGCTTACGGATCATTGGGGCCGAGCATACCGCGTTCTCCCCGTGCTGTCAATCCTCCGGAGACGTCCGGGGCGACTTTTCACCCGGCAAGGCGCCGGGAAAGGCCGTGGTGGACAAGGGGAGAGCACTGCGGGTATAATCCCCGCGATGCTCATACACCGATACATCCTGGGGAACCTGGCGAAGCTCTTTCTCGGGGCGTGCCTGGTCCTCTACGGGGTGATGCTCATCGTCGAGCTGGTGAAGCTCGGCCGTCTCATCACGCTGCGCGACGTGGACGTGCTGGCGCTGGCCCTGGTGCCCATGGCCTCCATCATCCTGCCCATGGCCCTGATCTTCAGCATTCTCATGGTCCTCGAGAAGCTTTCGGTGGAGTCCGAGATCATCGCCATGCAGGCCTGCGGCATCCCGAAGCGCAGCCTCTACGTCCCCATCCTTGCCCTCTCTTTCGCGTGCATGCTCCTCCACATGGGCATCGCCACCTTCCTGGGCCCCCTGTCCATGCAGCAGATCAAGGAGCGGCTCGCCGCCAGGGCTCCGGAGAAGGTCTTCGCCTTCCTCAACGAAAAGGAGTTCATCGACACCTTCAAGGGCATCACCCTCTACATCGAGTCGGTGAACCAGCGCACGAAGACCCTGGGCACCGTGTTCATCGAGACAACGGGCAAGACGCACTCGGTCATCGCCGCGCAGAAGGGCACCCTCGAGGCCAGGCCCACGGGCATCCTCATGAAGCTCTCCGAGGGCAGCGTGTTCATGGATGCGAAAAAGACCACGAGGTACATCACCTTCGACGAGTACGACTTCCTCCTCGACGCTGACCTCTCCCGCGAGCTCTCCATCCGGAAGAACGAGGTGGCGACCCAGCCCCAGCTCGCCCGGCTCATCCGGGAGAACCCCCAGCCCAAGTACGTGAAGGAATACCACAACCGGTACGCCTTCCCGCTCATCTCCCTGATCCTGGCCGTGGTGGGCATGCGGTTCGGGATACAGCAGCCCCGGTCGCCCCGGTACACGGGGATGGTCGTGGGCATCGGCACCATCGTGTGCTACTACCTGATCTTCCTCATGGCGGACCGGCTCGTGAAGGGCAGGTCCCTGGACCCGGTGCTCGGCGCGTGGCTGCCCGACGCCGCCTTCTGCCTCATCCTCGCCGCACTCTGGGCCAAGGACCGGCTCCCCGGCCGGAAAGGAGGCTCCTGATCTTTTCCACCGTCCAGGCCTACCTCTTCAGAAAGGCGCTCTTCATGTCGTTTTCCGCCCTGGCGAGCCTGGTGCTGCTCCTGGTGACGGTGCAGCTCTTCGGCGACCTGTCCACCTTCGCGGAGTACGACACCGGCCTGCTCACCATCATGAAGTTCCTGGCCTACTCCACCCCCAAGATCGTGCACCTGGTGCTCCCGTTCTCCGTGTGCCTCGGCATCCTCGCTTCCCAGGCGGTCTTTGCCCGGAACAGCGAGATCATTGCCATGCAGTCCCTCTCCGTTTCCCTCGTCCGGATCTACGCCCCGTTCGTCGTGGTGGGCCTCCTCGCCACGGCCCTCATGGGGGCCACGAGCTTCTACCTCTACCCCCTGGGGCAGAAGGAGGCGGAGAAGATCCAGAACTTAAGCATCAAGAAAAAGGACGTGACGGGGTCGTTCACCCTTTCCGGGGGGCGCTTCAAGGTGGGCCACGACATCTACGGCGTGGAGAACCTCGACGTCACCCGGGGGGTCATGACCCGCGTCACCTGCTACCGGTTCACCGGAGGCAGGCTCACCGAGGTCGTCAAGGCGGAAAGCGCCGGGTGGGACGGGAAAAGATGGGCCGCCCGGGGGCTGAAAACCGTCTCCCTGGGGGACCGGGGGATCTCCGAGCCCCGCACGGCAGCGTATCTCCCCCTCGACCGCAGGCCGGTGGACCTGGTCATGGCCCAGACGAACACCGAGATCCTCCCCATGCCGGACCTCAGAGATTACGTCCACCAGCTCAGGGACTCGGGGAACTCCTCACCCACGGTGGAGACGGTCTATCACGGCAGGGTGAGCTTCACCCTGGCGCCGCTGGTCATCACCCTGCTCGTGATCCCCTTCGGCTTGCGGTTTCCCCGGGCGGGGGGCATCGCCAAGGGCATCAGCCTGGGCCTGATTCTCGGGCTCTCCTACTGGGGCTTCCACTCCGCGCTGACCGGGCTGGGCTCCACGGGCATCGTCAACCCACTCCTTGCGTCCTGGGGGGCGAACATCGCCGCGCTGGCCCTCTCGTTCGTCATCCTGTTCAGGAAAAGGAGGGCCGTCTATGGCTGACGTGGTCATCATCGGCGCCGGGCCTGCCGGGATCTTCGCCGCCCTGGAGCTGTCGCGCAAGTCGCCGGGCCTCGACGTTCTCATCGTGGAGCAGGGCAGGGACATCACCGAGCGCAGCCGGTCGGGCAGGGACATGCTCGTCGGCTGGGGAGGGGCAGGGGCGTACAGCGACGGCAAGCTCACCATCTCCACCGACGTGGGGGGCCAGCTTTCCACCCTGCTCCCGGAGGAACGTCTCCTGTCGCTGCTCAAGGAGGTGGACGGGATCTACGCGGGCTACCAGTCAGAGGGCGGCGTCTACGAGGTGACCGCCGACGACGCGGCCAGGATCTCCGCCGAGGCCAGGCTCGCGGGTTTGGTCTACGTCCCCACCCGGGTCCGCCACATCGGCACCGAGAACTGCTACACCATCCTCAAGCGCATGCGCGAGGAGCTCACGGGCGCAGTGACCATGCGGTTCAACACCCGGGCCCTTCAGATCGTGGCGTCCGGCGGGCGCGTGAGCGGGGTGAGGCTCGACGACGGGACCGTCATCGACACCGGGTTCGTCATCGCTGCCCCGGGCAGGGTCGGCTCCTCCTGGATGCAGGAGCAGGCGAAGGCCATAGGCCTCGAGGCCCGCCCCAACCCCGTGGACCTGGGGGTGCGCGTGGAGCTCCCCGCCGTGGTCCTCGAGGACCTCACGAAGAAGGCCTACGAAACGAAGTTCGTCTCCTACTCGAAAACCTTCGACGACCGGGTGCGGACCTTCTGCATGAACCCCTACGGCGAGGTGGTGCGGGAGACCCTGGGGGACATCGTCACCGTGAACGGGCACTCCTGGGCGAACAAGAAAACCGGGAACACGAACTTCGCCATCCTGGTGAGCGCGGACTTCACCGAGCCCTTCGACGACCCCATCGGCTACGGCGAGTCAGTGGCCCGGCTCGCGAACATGCTGGGCAAGGGCGTCATCGTCCAGCGCCTGGGCGACCTCCGCGCCGGCAGGCGGACGAACCCCGCGCGGCTCCTCAAGTGCGTCACCCAGCCCACGCTCAAGCAGGCGACCCCCGGCGACCTGAGCTTCTGCCTGCCCTACCGCATCCTGTCGGACATCATGGAGATGCTGTCATCCCTTGACCGCATCGCCCCCGGGGTGAACTCCGCCCACACGCTCCTCTACGGCATCGAGGTGAAGTTCTACTCCAACCGCGTCACGCTTGACCCGGACCTGCAGTCGGGGCTCGAAAACCTCTACGTGGTGGGCGACGGCGCGGGCATCACCCGCGGCCTCATCCAGGCGAGCTGTTCGGGGCTCGTGGCGGCGCGCTCGGTGCTCGGGAAGCTCGCGCCCTGAAGCCCCGGGGGGATCGCCCCTTTCCGTTCCCCTGTTCCGCCCTTGCCGCGGGCTTTCGCTCCCTATTTTTAACTTGATTGTAAATCTTTATTTATACTATCTTCACTCTGTTAACCCACACCTATCGCGAAAAGAGGGAGAGACTGTCATGGCGAAGAAATACGTATTTCTCTTTGGAGGCAGGGGAACCAAGGCCGAGGGTGGCGCAGGCATGAAGGACATCCTCGGGGGCAAGGGGGCGAACCTTGCGGAAATGACGAACATCGGCATCCCCGTTCCCCCGGGCTTTACCATCTCGACGGAAATGTGCTCCGTGTACTACGAGGCCGGCGGTCTTCCCAGGGACCTCAAGACCCAGGTGAAGGACGCCGTCAAGAAGGTGGAGCGCATCATGAAGCTCGGCTACGGCGAGACCGAAGCGCCCCTGCTGTTCTCCGTGCGCTCCGGCGCCCGCGCCTCCATGCCCGGCATGATGGACACCGTCCTCAACCTGGGCCTCAACGACGACACCGTGCACGGGCTCATCAAGATGAGCGGCAACGAGCGCTTCGCCTGGGACTGCTACCGGAGGTTCGTGCAGATGTACTCCGACGTGGTCATGGGGGCCGACTCCCACGTGCTCGAGGAAGAGCTCGAGAAGATGAAGAACAGGAAGAAGGTCAGGTTCGACACCGACCTCACCGCGGCCGACCTCAAGAAGCTCGTGGCATCCATGAAGGAGAAGGTCAGGAAGCTCACGGGCAGGGACCTGCCCTCCGACCCCATGGACCAGCTCTGGGGGGGCATCGAGGCCGTGTTCAAGTCCTGGAACACCCCCCGGGCCATCACCTACCGCAAGCTGAACGCCATCCCCGACGAGTGGGGCACCGCGGTGAACGTCCAGGCCATGGTGTTCGGCAACATGGGTGAGAACTCCGCCACCGGCGTGGCCTTCACCCGCGACCCCTCCACCGGAGCCAACGTCTTCTACGGCGAGTACCTCATGAACGCCCAGGGCGAGGACGTGGTGGCGGGCATCCGGACGCCCATGCCCATCAACATCAAGGGCAAGCGCGAGAAGTCCCACGAGTCCATGGAAGAGGCGCTCCCCGAACAGTACCGGCAGCTCGTGAGCATCTACGAGAGCCTCGAGAAGCACTACAAGGACATGCAGGACATCGAGTTCACCATCCAGGAGGGCAACCTCTGGATGCTCCAGACCCGGAACGGCAAGCGCACCGCCGCGGCCGCCGTGCAGATCGCCGTGGACATGGTGAAGGAGAAGCTCATCAAGAAGGACGAGGCCGTCCTCAGGGTGAGCCCTGACCAGATCGACCAGCTCCTCCACCCGCAGATCGACCCCAAGGCGAAGAAAAAGATCCTGTCCAAGGGACTGCCCGCCTCCCCGGGCGCGGCCGTGGGCAAGGTGGTCTTCTCCGCCGAGGACGCCGAGGCGGAGGCGAAGAAAAAGGAGAAGGTCATCCTCGTCAGGCTCGAGACATCCCCCGAGGACATCCACGGCATGAACGTGGCCCAGGGCGTGCTCACGGCCAGGGGCGGCATGACCTCCCACGCCGCGGTGGTGGCCCGGGGCATGGGCAAGTGCTGCGTGTCCGGCTGCCAGGACCTGGTCATCGACTACAAGAAGCAGACCTGCACCATCGGCGGCGAGAAGGTCAAAAAGGGCGACTGGATCTCTTTGGACGGCACGAAAGGCGAGATCATGCTCGGCCAGGTCAAGACCGTCGAACCCACGCTCTCCGGAGCCTTCGGCACGGTCATGGGCTGGGCCGACGAGTTCAGGAAGCTCGGCGTGCGCACCAACGCGGACACCCCGAAAGACTCCCAGGTTGCCCGGAACTTCGGCGCCGAGGGCATCGGGCTGTGCCGCACCGAGCACATGTTCTTCGAGGCCGACCGGATCCTCGCGGTGCGCGAGATGATCCTTTCCGACGACCTCAAGGGCAGGGTCAAGGCCCTCAAGAAGATCGAGCCCATGCAGAAGGGCGACTTCAAGGCCATCTTCAAGGTCATGGCGGGGCTCCCGGTCACCATCCGGCTCCTCGACCCGCCGCTCCACGAGTTCCTCCCCAACACCGACGCCGAGGTGGCCGAGGTGGCCAAAGCCCTCAAGAAGACCCCGGCCGAGGTGAAGACCAAGCGCAACGCCCTCCACGAGGCCAACCCCATGCTCGGCCACCGCGGCTGCCGCCTGGGCGTGACCTTCCCGGAGATCTACGAGATGCAGGTACGGGCCATCATGGAGGCCGCCTGCGAGGTGAGGAAAGACAAGGTCGACGTCAAGCCCGAGATCATGATCCCGCTGGTCGCCCACGTGAAGGAGCTCGAGAGCATGCGGAGGATGACCGTCCGGGTGGCAGACGAGACCCTGAAGAAGTACAAGGTCAAGCTCGACTACAAGGTGGGCACCATGATCGAGCTGCCCCGGGCCGCCATCACCGCCGACGAGATCGCCCGGGAAGCGGAGTTCTTCTCCTTCGGCACCAACGACCTGACCCAGACGACCTTCGGCCTGTCCCGGGACGACGCGGGCAAGTTCCTGCCCTTCTACGTGGAGCAGAAGATCCTCCCCAAAGACCCGTTCATGGCCCTCGACCAGACAGGCGTGGGCGCCCTCATAAAAATCGCGGTGGAAAAGGGCAGGGGCACGCGCAAGGACCTGAAGGTCGGCATCTGCGGTGAGCACGGCGGCGAGCCGTCGTCCATCGAGTTCTGCCACAAGACGGGCCTGAACTACGTGAGCTGCTCCCCGTACCGGGTGCCCATAGCACGGCTCGCAGCGGCTCACGCGGCGCTCAACGGCAAAAAGAAATGATCATCAGCTTCGAAGGCGGCGAGGGGGTGGGGAAATCCACCCACTCGAAGCTTTTATGCAGTCATCTGGAAGCACAAGGGCTGCCATGTCTCTCCTTCCGGGAGCCTGGCGGCTCTTCCTTTTCCGAGCTCGTCAGGGGGCTCTTCTTCCGGGATGGCATCGACCCCATGACCGAGCTCCTCATGGTGCTCGCGTCCCGCCGGGAAAACATCGGGAAGATGATCGAGCCTGGCCTCGCCGGGGGCATGATCGTGGTCATAGACCGCTTCATCGACTCCACCCTCGTGTACCAGGGCGTGCTCCGCGGGCTCGGGGTGGAGAAGGTCAGGGGCCTCATGGAGGCGTCCGGCACCTGGGTGGTGCCCGACCTCACCTTCGTTCTTGATGCACCGCCGGAGCGTTCCCTGGCGAGGATCGTCCCCGGGGACAAGTTCGAGAACCAGGGCATCGAGTTTCACCGGAGGCTCAGGCAGGCCTATCTCGACCTGGCCGGTGAGCACAGGCACCGGGTGATCGATTCGGACAGGCTTAAGGAAGAAGTGAGCAGGGACATCATCGCCCAGGCGGATCTGTTCCTGGCGAACACGGGGAGCGGCTCTGGGCATCCGGCGTGAAGTGGTGACCGCCCGTCAGAGCCCGAAGGGGCGTGAAAGCGGGCTTTGAGACCTTTGGGCGCGTCCCCCGGGATCACCCTCCACGCCGCCCGGGAAACCCGTCCGACCGTCAGGGTTTGAAGCCCCGGCGGTCCAGCTCCACCCGCACCTCGCTCCTGCGTTCGATGAGCTCACCAGGGTCGCACAGGGGGATGCTGTGGGAAAGCCCCAGGCCCAGAAACAGCCCCCCGCCGCCGCTGTACCCTCCCGTGCCCAGACCCACGGAGGCGCTGTCCCGACCGCCCTGGCACCGGGCGATCTCCGCCGTGAGGTTGTCGTAGTAGGTGAGGAGCTCCGCATTGGTCATGGGCAGGTAGTCCTTTTCCAGGAGCTCTTTCTGCGAGCCCGCGCACCCGTACAGAACGAGGGCGAGCACGATGGCGCAAACGGTCTTCTTCAGGGCGTTCACCCGGCCTTTTTCGCGGCGGGGAAAGGGTCTTGCCGACAGGGAGGAAACCCGCACGGCCGTCTTCACTCTTTTCCTGTCCTGACGTAGGAGCCGCTCCTGCCACCGGACTTTTCCAGGACGCAGATGCCGCCGATGACCATGGTGCGATCCATGGCCTTGCACATGTCGTAGATGGTGAGAAGGGCCACGCTCGCGGCGTGGAGCGCCTCCATCTCCACACCCGTCCTGGCGGTGACCCTGACCTCTGCCTGGACCTCGATGGCGTGCCTTTCTTCGTCCGGGAAGAACTCCACCACGACGTGGTCGACGGGCAGGGGGTGGCAGAGGGGGATGGTTTGCGCGGTGTTCTTCGCGGCCATGATGGCGGCTATCTTGGCGGTGGCGAGCACGCTGCCCTTTTTAATCCGCTCGTCCATGACCGCGGCGTATGTTTCCGGGGTCATGGTGATGGTGCCGCCCGCCCGGGCGATCCTCCGGGTGATTTCCTTGTCCCCCACGTCAACCATGGAGACCCGGCCGTGATCGTCGAGATGGGTGAGCCCCATGAGCGGCCCCCTCCCTAGTCCTTGTCCGACGGGGAGGCAGGGCCCTTGTCGCCGGACGGGCTCGATGAGCTCGAGGAGCTCTCGCCCTCGGAAGCCGACGGGCTGTTTTTCTTCGCGTAGTCGGTGAGGTACCAGCCGGTGCCCTTGAGGTGGAAGGAGGACCGCGAGATGAGCTTTTTCACGGGCGCGCCGCAGGCGGGGCACTGACGCACTGGGGCGTCGCTGAACTTCTGCATGGCCTGGAACTCGTGGCTGCACGTGGTGCACTTGTATTCATAAATAGGCATGGTAAGACCTCCTGTTGTCGTCGAAAACGGTGAAGCTGCCCAGGGGAGCGGCCTCGACCCTGTCCAGCAGGGTGAGCACGTTCTTGAGCCCCGTGAGGGGATTCTTGGCCAGGAAGAGCCGGGTGAGGTTGTCCACGTAGATCTCCTCCTCCTCCCTGCGGGTATCGAAAAAGTCCGCCTTGCCGGTGGCGAACCGGTGGATGTGGACGAGCTCGTGGGTCATGATGAAGGTCAGAAGCGAGAAGAGGTCGACCTCCCTGCGGGACCTGATGAACTCGATGACCTGGCTGTCCTGGACGCAGACGCGGTACAGCCCGGGGTCGAGGGTCTTTCCCGGCTCGAGCAGCACGAGCTTGGCGAACACCCCGTCTTCGCGCTCGCCCTCGGGAATCTCCTGCTGGGTGGTCACGTCGTAGGAGTCGCGGGCGTCCCACTTCGTCTCCCGGGAGACGATGCGCTCGGCCAGTGCGGCGCTCTTTCTGAGCAGGCCCCTGTGTTCAGGCAGAAAATATCCCATGCGCCAATCTTAGTACCTCGCGGTGAAAATTTCAAGGGGTTCAGATCTCCCTTTCCTGGCGTTGCCGCGACGCTTCCGGCCCCGGATGCTGCGGGTGAATCTGAAGGGGTTCAGATCTCCCTCCCCACGGCCCGGGCGATGCGCCCGATCCCTTCCATCACCCGCTTGAACTCGCCCGGCCTCAGGGACTGCGGTCCGTCGGAGAGGGCCTCTTCCGGCCTGGGGTGCACCTCGATCATGATGCCGTCCGCCCCGGCCGCCACGGCGGCGTAGGCCATGGGCTCCACGTAGCGGGCATGCCCCGTCCCGTGGGAGGGGTCGACCACCACGGGCAGGTGGGTCTTCTCCTTGAGCACGGGCACGGCGGAGAGGTCCAGGGTGTTCCGGGTGGCGGTCTCGAAGGTCCTGATCCCCCGCTCGCAGAGGATGACCTGCTCGTTGCCGCCGGCGAGGACGTACTCCGCCGACATGAGGAACTCCTCGATGGTGGTGGACATGCCACGCTTCAGGAGCACGGGCTTGCGCTGTCTGCCCACCTGTTTGAGGAGCGGGAAGTTCTGGATGTTGCGGGCGCCCACCTGGAGGCAGTCCGCATACTCGGAGATGAGCTCGATGCTCTCTATGTCCATGACCTCAGTGATGATGGGCAGGCCGTAGGCCTCCCGCGCCCGGGCGAGGAGCACGAGCCCCTGGTCCTTCAGGCCCTGGAACGCGTAGGGCGACGTCCGGGGCTTGAAGGCCCCGCCCCTGAGCATGTGCGCCCCGGTCTCCTTCAGGGACCTGGCCACCTCCATGATCTGCGCCTCGTTCTCCACGGCGCAGGGCCCGGCGATGACCACGATCTTCGAGTTGCCGATGTGCACGCCCAGGCCCAGGTCCACCACGGAGGTTTCGGGCTTGGTTTCCCGGGAGGCAAGCTTGTAGGGTGCGAGGATGGGGATGACCTTCTCGACGCCGGGCTGTGCCTCCAGGCAGGTGAGCCGCTCCTTGCCCCGTTCGTCGCCCACGGCGCCGAACACGACCCGCTCGGAGCCTTTGCTTTCGTGCACCCGGTAGCCGAACCCCTCGATGAGCTCCTTCACGTGGTCGATCTGTTCTGGCGTGGCGTTTCTTTTCATAGAGATTATCATCGTGCCTCCTATTCTTTTCCCGGCCGCCGGGGTCTTCCACGGCCCGGAAAATAAAAAGGCCGTGGGGGGGAACCACCCACGGCCTTCGTGTTCAGCTTGGTGAACAGATCAGCCCACAGGCGGTTCTCCCGTGCGGTACCAGAAATAAAAACCGAAATACCTGCAGTCGATCGTGTTCTTCATGAATCCTCTATCGCAGAGAAGGAGCCGTTTATCAAGAAAAATTTCTTTCAGCGGGCCGGCCTGCGTCTTTTTCCCGAAGGTGAGCCGTTCCCGGCCGCGAAATCCCCGTGTGCGGGGGTTCTTCGGGCAGCGGTACTGAAAATGGCTTTTCCCGCCCGGCATGTTCGTTGACAGGGGGGGCTCCCTTTGGTAGGTATGGGACACCCTGCTGCGGATTCAAGGGAACCCGGTGCGATTCCGGGACGGGGCCGCCGCTGTGAACGGTGACGGGCGCCCACCGAACAGGCCACTGCGCGAGCGGGAAGGCACGGGCGCCGGGACGATCCGTGAGTCAGAAGACCTATCCGCCGTATTGGACTACATCCGCGCGTCTGGATGGAGACTCCAAGGGAATGAAATCCGTGGAGGTGTCCGCATGCAGCATCGTGTTTACGCCCTTCTGGCTCTTTTCCTGCTCTTCCCTCTCCTTCCCTCAAGCCCCGTGCGCGGAGAGGAGATCGTGGTGACGGCCTCGCCCCTGGCGGACGAGACGCCCGCCACGGTCGCCGGGAAGTCCCCCACGTCGTTCACCCAGACCGTGAAGGTCAACCCCCTGGCCCGCGGCCTCACGGGCACGCTCAACGCCCTGAGGCTCTCGGGCTCCGTGGACCTGCCCGAGTACGGGCAGTCCTACCTGCCTTCCACCCTTTCCCTGCGCGGATCGAAGGACCAGCAGACCCTGATCATGCTCGACGGCGTGCCCCTTTCCTCCTCCCTGGGCGACCCCGTGGACCTTTCGCTGTACCCCGTCACGGACATCGACCGCATCGAGATCGTCAAGGGCAGCACCTCCGCCACCTACGGCCCGTCGGCCATGGGGGGCGTGGTGAACATCGTCACCCGCAACCCGGCGCCGGAGAATGCGGCGGAATTCACCTCGTCCCTGGGGAGCTTCGGGAACAGCCTCTTCAACATCCTCCTGAACCGGGGGGGAGCCGATGGGGGCTTCATGGCCGGGATCACCCGGAGCTCGGGCGACAACGACTACCGCTACGAACGGCCCGACGGCACGGAGCTGCGCCGGGTCAACAACGACTTCGAGAGCCTCTCGCTGCTCTCGAAAGCGTGGATGGACCTCGCGGGGTGGGATACGACACTGACCGGGAACCTCGTGACCCAGGCTGGGGTACGCGGGGGGGGTGTGGGGTCCGGCGGCGCGTACCTCACCGCCGACGCCGGGGTGAACGCGAGCCAGTATTTCCTCGCCCTGAGCACCGCCCGGCAGATCGACGCGGAGCAGGGCCTGGTCTTCAAGGCCTCCCGGATCCACAACCGGACCCACCACATCAACGACAACGCCTGGGTGGCGGGGGACTCCTGGACGAAGCTCACCAGCGACTTTCTCGAGCTCGGGTACACGGGCAAGGCGGGCAGGATCACCGCGAGCCCCGGCCTGGCCTGGCGCGGAGAGGCCCTGAGCTCCGACGAGTACGGGGTGCACCGCAGGTCCACAACATCGGGGTCTCTGGGCACGAGCCTCGACCTTGACCCGCTCACCCTCACCGGCGCCTTCAGGTACGACCACAGCACCCGGTTCGACGGCCACTGGACCTGGCAGGGGGGCCTGCTCTGGAGCATCGCCCCGCATGCGAAGCTGAAGGCCAATGCGGGGACGGGTTACCACGAGCCCACCATGGGCAACCTCTATTCCCCCTCGTCCTTCACCCTCTTCGTCACCAACCCCGGCCTCAGGCCGGAAAAGTCGCTCGGCTTCGACGTCGGCCCGGAGTTCCTCTTCGAGAAGTTCGGCTTCGGCGCGGCGTACTTCCTCACCTCCTACGACGACCTGATCACGTGGTCCTACGATGAAGGGACGAACACGAGCACCTGCGTCAACGTCGACGAGGCCACGGTCTCCGGCATCGATTCCCAGGCCTGGGTCAGCCCGGTGAATGTGCTCAAGGTCTCCCTGGGGTACGTGCACAGCCGGTTCGTGAACAGGAGCGGGCCCTTCGAGAGCAAGACCCTGCCGCTCAAGCCCGGACAGATCTTCACGGTCCGGGCGGACCTCCTCCCCACGGTGTGGGGCAGGCCAGCCGACCTCTTCCTGTCCTACCAGTTCCGGGAAGGGGTGTACCGGGACGACGCCAACACGGAAAAGACGGGCAACCGGAACATCCTCGATCTGGGGGCCTCGCTGGAGGTCGTGCCCCACGCGGTGGCGGCGTTCAAGGTGAGCAACCTGCGAGACGACCGGACGCCGGAGTACGCCTCGGGCGACTTCTGGTACCCGGTGCCCGGCAGGACCTGCCGGGCTTCCCTGCAGCTGACCTTCTAGGGCGTGCCGGTACGGAAGCCGTCGGCCCGCTTTCCCGCCTGTCCGCCCCCGCCGGGCGAAAGCTCCCTGTCCAGGTCGAGGACCCGCGCGTCCCCGTCTTCGCCCCTCTCGCCGGTGCCTTCGTGCAGGGGCAGGAAGATGTCGAAGGTGGTCCCTTCACCGGGCAGGCTCCTGCAGACGATGGAGCCCCCGTGGCTCTTGACGATGCCGTGGATGACCGACAGGCCGAGCCCCGTGCCGGTGCCCTTGCCCCTGGTGGTGAAATAGGGGTCGAAGATCCTCGCCATGGTCTGGGGCGTCATGCCGCTTCCCGTGTCCCTGACGGTGAGCCTGACGCAGGGCCCCGCGGGGGCGTCCACGTCCTCGGGGACGCCGTCCGCCGGCACCTGGCGGACGCTCACCTCCAGCGTCCCGCCCGTTTTGTCCATGGCGTGAGCTGCATTGGTGCAGAGGTTTGCCATCACGAGGTGGAGCTGCGCCGGGTCGCCGAGAACGCAGCAGTCGTCCTCGATGTCTTCAACGATCCTGATGTTCGGGGGCAGGGACGGCCGCAGGAGCTTGAGCGACTCCCGGACGGACGAGCCCAGGGGAACGGGCGAGTAGTCCTTCACCGAATGGCGGCTGAAGGCCAGGATGTGGTTCACCAGGTCCCGGGCGCGGTACGCCGCGCTGCGCAGCTCCGAGAGGTCGCTGCGCACGGCGCTCAGGTCGTCGTCTTCCCGGGCGGCCATGAAATCCTTCATGGACATCTTTGCGTAGCCCAGGATGGTGGTGAGGATGTTGTTGAAATCGTGGGCGATCCCCGTGGCCAGCGTCCCGATGGCCTCCATCTTCTGGGACTTCATCTCGATGCGGTGCTTCTCCTCCTCGATCTGCCTCAGGGTGGTGATGTCCGTGATGATCATGACGACGCAGGGTTTGCCGCCATACTCGACGGCCCTCGCGGAGAGGACCGTGTCGAGCAGGGCCCCCTTCTTCGTCCTGATCTTCTGGGACCGGTAGCTCACCGGCTCGCCCACCCTGAGCCCGGAGGCGCACCGCTCCCAGTCCTCCAGCGAGGCCGGGAGGTCGAGCTCGAGGGGCGTCTTCCCGATGACTTCGGCCCCGGAATACCCGGTGAGCCTGCTGAACGTGTCGTTCACGTAGATGTACCGGAAGCTTTCCGCGCTCATGATGCCCACGGCGTCGGGCAGGGTCTCGAGCGTGGTGCGGTACCTCTCCTCGCTGAGCTGGAGGGCTTTCTGCATGGAGATGCGCTCGGTGATGTCCCTGCCGACGGAAATCTCGCCTGTCACTTTGCCGTCCCGGACGATGGGCACGCCGCTCACCTCGCCGAACTTCGTTTCCCCGTCCCGGGTGACGAACCCGTACACCGATGACAGGACCGGCTTGCCGGAGAGCACCTTCAGGGCGTTGCCGATGGCCTCGTTCTGGTAGTCCGGGTGCAGCAGGCCCAGCTCGAGGAAGGTCTTGCCGATCAGCTCCGCGGGCTTGTACCCGAGGTACCGCTCGACGTTCGGCGTGACGTTGTCCACCCGGAACTGGCTGTCGTAGGAAAACATGACGTCGTCGCTCAGGGAAAAGTAGAGCTGGAACCGCTCGTCGCTGGAGCGCAGCTTCTCCTCCACCTCCCTGCGCTCGGCGATCTCCTTCCTCAGGAGGTCGACGGCGTCCGTGAGCTCGGCCGTGCGCTCCCTCACCATCTCCTCGAGCCGGGTGCGGTGTTTCTTCAGCTCGTCCTCGGCCTTCTTGCGGTCGGTTATGTCCCGGGTGATGCCCATGATGCCCCGGATCGTCCCGTTCTCGTCGTAGAGGGCGTTCATGGTCATCTCCGCCCAGAAGGTGTGCCCGTCCTTGTGGATCATCTCGAAGTCCGTGGTGTAGGACCACTCGGGCTCGTGGTGACGGCCCTTGATCTCCAGGAGGAGCTCCCGCTCGAAGAGCTCCCGGGCCTTCTTCGCGGACTCGGGGGTGAGCACCTCGTCGAGCCTCTGCGTCATGGCCTCCTCGACGGTGCACCCCCTGAGGAGCTTGACCGAGGGGCTCACGTACGTGTAGCCCAGGTCGAGGTTGAAGACCCAGAGCACGTCGTGGGCGTTCTCCACGAGCCTGCGGTAGCGGTCCTCGCTCCCCCTGACCGCCTCGGCGATCCGGCTGCGCTCGGAGAGCGCCGCTTCCAGCTCGATGATGCGCCTGCGTGCCGCCGACAGCTCGTTCCTGAGCCCCTCCAGCGTTTCCTGCCCCATGTGGCGCTCCTGGTGTCGTGGGAATATGTGTTTATAATTATAAACATA
>ERZ1649853.367-NODE-367-length-19026-cov-15.227927_pt1 | contig 19026 bp, 15 predicted proteins | sample MGYA00575353_ERZ1649853 | MGnify/ENA primary metagenome ERZ1649853 (study PRJEB40853, sample SAMN11349654) | freshwater sediment metagenome | isolation source: river sediment | host: Sediment | place: India: Okhla Barrage, New Delhi | collected 2017-02-21 ...
GTAGTTCAGCTTGAAGCCCATGTTGGAGGCGAGGAGACCGCCCGCCAGGACTACCACGGCGAGCGCCACGACCATCGCCCCGATGAACGTCCTCTTGCTCATTCCATCTCCTCCAGCGTCATTGCCACCCTTCTGCGCCCCCCGGCACCCCCGGGACGCTCGACGGATCCTGCGGGCAGAATTCTTCAACGCCCTCTAAATGTACCAACAAGATCCCGAGCGTCAAGGCGAGTTTCCCGGAACGCGCAAAAAAGGGCGACGGTTTGTTCGGAAACTTGGCCACTAGTCGAATCTATAAAAAACGATATCCGGACCGGAGGTCGCCGACTCCATGTAGGTCCCCCCCGGCATCCGGCGCTCTTCCGCCCCGTCGACGCCCCACGGGGTCTCCGCCCGGCGCACGTAGTGCTCCTGCCCCCCGTCGGACACCGTGAAGACGACGTTTCCCTCGACCTTCGCCACCGAGATCCGGACGGGCTCGGGCGAAGCGCCGACGTGCTTGAGGAGCAGCGTGAACGCCACCCCCAGCAGGACCGGGATCACCCCGGCCCAGGCCAGCCTGCGCGTCGGCAAGAACAGGGAGGCCGGCATCCCCGGATCGTGAGCGCTCTCGAAGGCCTCGGCAAGGATCCTGGCCCTCGAGGAATCCTCGAGCGCCTCGTACCCTTCCTCCCCGGCCTTGAGCGCCTCGACGGCCGCGCGGAGCGTTGCCTCCGACTCGGCCTTCCGGGCGTTTCGGCGATTCCAGAGCATGTTCGCCTTCTCCCTTCGACGATATTTACCGGCGCCGGGCGCCGGGCGTTCAACGCCCGGTCGGGAATTTTGGGTGGGATTCGGTGGCGGGCCGAGCGGCCCCCGCCGCGGGGCTACCCCCTGCTCAGGAGCCCCCTCAGGCGGTCCCTGGCCCGCTCCAGGTGCCTTCTCACGGTCACCCGGGTGATTCCCAGGATCCGTGCGATCTCCAGCGTCTCGAGCCCCTCGACCTCCCGGAGGACAAAGACCGCTCGCTCCCGATCGGTCAGGCGCCCCATCGCCGCGAGGAGCCTCCCCCGAAGGTGCCGTGCCTCCCCCTCCCCGTCCGGGGCGGCCTCCGGCCGCCCCAGCGCGGCGTCCCCCGCCCAGGCCGCCTCCTGCCGGTCCCGGCGGCCGGTCCGCAGCCGGTAGTCGTAGGAGGCGTTGACGGTCACCCGGTAGATCCAGCCGCCGAACGGCCTCCCGGACTGGAAGCCGTCGAGGTGGCGGAACACCCTGAGGAAGACCTCCTGGGCGACGTCCTCGCGGTCGCCCGCGGGAACGCCCATCAGCCGCAGGACGCGGAGGACCTGGGCCTGGTGGCGATCGAGGAGCGCCTCGAAGGCGCGAACGTCCCCTCCCCGCGCGGCGGCGACGAGGACGTCGTCGGGGCCTTCGGGCCGCGGAGGTCCGCTCAAGAGGGGTCTCCTCGCACGGCGCGCATTGTACCCGCGACGCTCAGAACGGGCTGACGTTTCCCCGCGCGTCCACGACGAGGACCGAGTAGTACCAGCTCCCCGCCTCGATCGCGACGTCCACCGCGGTCCCCGCCACCGGCCCCGCCACCTTCGGCACGGTCCCGTCCCGCACGTCGGCGCGCGTGAACGGGTGATCGGCGGCGTACACGTCGCAGTGGGAGATGCGGGTCGGCCGGCCGTCGAAGTCCACCGTGACGGCCGGCCACGAGAGCGTCAGGTATCCCACGGTCCCCGACTTGGCGACCTGGAGCGCATCGATCCCGTTCGGGAGCTGGTAACCGAGCCCGCCGACGTTGCCCTCCGCATCCACCGCCCGGACCAGGTAGTGATAGCTCGGCGTTCCGGTCCCCATCGCCCCGACGTCGGTGAACGACGCCGCTGTCGGCGTGCCGATCCGGGTCCCCGCGTCGGGGACGAAGTCGGGCGCCGTGCCGCGGAACACCTCGTAGTAGGCGATCGTCGTCGGCTTCCCGTAGATGTCGGTCGTCACCGCCTCCCAGGTCAGCGCCGCGTCGGACCCCGACCTGTCGACGCGCAGCGACCGGATGAACGCGGGGGAGCGCAGGCCGCGCACCCAGGTCGGTGTCCCGGTCCTCTCGTCGTCGATCGAGGTCGGAGAGGTCAGCCCCGACGTGTTCGTCGCGGTGATCTCGATGCAGTAGCGCGTCCCGTTCTCGAGCCCCGACAGGGAATAGCTCGTCAGCTTCCCGGCACTCACGGCCCCCGTGAACGGGCACGGGATCCCGGGATCCTCCGGGTCCACCCCCCAGAGGACCGAGTAGCTGCGCAGATCGGTCTCCGGGTTCGCGGCCCACGTCAGGTTCAGCTTCCCCCCCGTCTCGGGATCGACGACCGCCAGGCCCGTCGGGGCCGAGGGCGGGTCGGGGTTCAGCGGGGTGGCCCGCACGCAGTCGGGCCCGTTCACCGCGCAGTCCGAGTTGAAGTTCGACCAGGCGCTCTCGTAGCCGCTCGCGTCGGTCGCGACGACGTAGTAGTAGTAGGTCACCGTGTTGATCAGGCCGGTGTCGGTCCAGAGGACGGTCGAGCCGGGCGTCGCGGCCGGGATCGCCGAAGCGTTCACCTTCGCGTACGCCACCGTGCCGGGATCCGTCGTGCGGTACACGTCGTAGGTCGCGCCCGAGGTCTGGCTCGCCGTCCACGACAGCTCCGCGCTCTCGTCCGCCCCCGCCGCCGCGACTCCGGTCGGAGGCTCGACCGAGGGGACCGCGAGGCGCGTCGCCGGGTCCCCCATCAGGACGTAGTCCTGGCACGCGGCGATCGAGCCCTGAAGGCACAGAAGGGAGATAGATCCGAGGACGGGGACGCCGATCTCCCGCTCTTTCCTCGGGCCGAAGACCTCGTTCCAGACGTAATCCGAGACCGCCCAGGAGATGAACGAGGCCGACAGACCGGAGGGGGAGAATACGGCGACCGCGCCCCCTCCCGAGCGCTTCAGCCAGTCCTCTCCCATCGAGTTCGCCATCGTCGTGTGGAACCCGCCGGTCAGGCAGTTGTGGGCGAGGAGCCACGGGAGCCGGAGCCCGTTGACGAGGTCCTCGACGTCGTAGCGGCCGCTCCAGCCCTGCGCGAAGAAGGCGTCGTCCGACCAGACGTTGAAGTTGCTGTGGCCGACGTACTGCATCATCGCCGCGCCGTCGGCCGACGCGTCGAGCGTGCCGTTGACCGCGTCCTTGATGTCGGCGTTCATCGCCTGCGAGTCGCACTTGTAGGTCGTCAGGTTGCAGTAGTCGCTGTAGTAGCGGAGCTGCTGCGCCGTGTGCGGCGGGCTCTTCGGGAACGCGACCGCGGCGGCGTTCGTCGCCTCGAAGTCCAGCGACTCCCCGGCGTTGATCGGGCAGGTCGAGCAGTCCTGCTTCCCGCGGTCGGAGACGGTCAGCGCGTTGCGGACCCACGTCCCCGCGGCCGGCGTCGCCTCGTACTCCCGGATCTTGCGCAGGACGGCGTCGGTCTCGGCGGCCGAGCGCGTCGGGATCCGGCCGACGACCAGGTCGGGGATGGAATCGTCGCCGACGACCGCGGCGAGAAGGTTGTCGCTGGCGTAGTAGCCAATCAGGGGGTCGTCCTTGAAGGCGATCTGCGTCGGAGTGTAGTCCCCCCCCGCGGTCCCCAGCTTGTAGGCGTACGAGCCGTCGCCCACGAGGAGGACGTACGACGGCTTTGGGCTCGCCCACCCCTCGCCGGGCTCCTCGGACATCACCCACGCGAGGAAGCTGCGTATCGCGAGCGGTCCCGGGAGGCCCCAGAAAAACTCGTCCCGCACGTCCTCGAGGCGCGCGATCTTCGAGGTGATCCCCTGTGCGGCGCGATGGGCCAGCAGCGCGCCGACCTGCCCCTCGGGGGTGTCGAGGAGGGCCGACGGGCCGATGACGACGAGGTCGGCCTGGATCGCCGTGCTCCTGAGATCGGACACGGTGTCCGCCGCGAACTCGGCGTCGGACGGCACCCTCACGGAGCCGGAGCCGGCCACGACGAATCTGCGGGCCGTCCCGTCCGGGAGGTCGGGATCGTTCGCGACGCGGAACCGGACCGAGTACGGCCCGGTGCCGGCGATCGTCGCGCCGGTCAGCCGCACCGCGGAGACGAGCCCCGTCTCCCCGACCCGGCCGGTGATCTCGTACACGTCGGGCGGGTCCAGCGGGCCGCTCGCGAGCCCCGTCACCTCGAACTCCGCGTCGCCGTCGGGATAGTCGAACGTCAGCGTGTCTCCGCTCGCCGCGAAGTTCCTTCCGTAGCGAATCTCCACGAAGTCGAGGATGAACTGGTTGTAGTAGCCGGTCAGGCTTCCCGCGGAGAGCGCCTCGATCGCGACCTGCGCCGGCGACGTGAGGATCGAGCCCGATCCGCCGTAGGTCCAGGTGAAGTCGTGCGTGTAGAGCGTGCGCCCGTCCCAGGTGCCGTCGTCGCTCTGCGAGGCGAGATCCTGAGACTCCGCGTTCCGGAGCGTGACCTTGCTGCGGTGGTCGGGCGCCAGGTCGTAGCTCTCCGTGATCCCGCGCAGCCCGACGATCGCCCTCGCCGAGAGCGTCCCGATCACGCCGGGAAGCGTCACCGAGACCGTCCGGAGGGGAACGAGCGCGGTCGACCCGGTCCCGTAGGTCGGGTACGACTGCGTCGGCGACCAGTACCAGGGATCGGCCTCGCCCAGGGGCCGCCACGCGTCGTCCACCTCGCTGCGAGCCACCCCCTCGAAGCTCGCCGCGACCGCGCCCCCCGAGGGCGCCGCGTCCCGTTCCGGCATCCGCGAGCGCTCGCCGCTCTCGATCGTCAGGAAATAGGTGTTCTGGTCGGTGAAGTCGCGGGCGACGAAGAGGTCGGGCTCGGGATCGGGCAGGTCGGTGTCGAGGGCCGTCTCGGCGTCGTAGTCGAGCGCCTGCCCGTAGAACTGCACCCAGTCCCCCGCTTCCAGGACGTCGGCCGTCCCCGCGTCATGGACGCGCAGCGGGATCTCGACGCCGTTGCTCGTCAGCTTCCACGAGGAGATCGGGTACGCGAGGAAGCCGGTCGTCGCCATCCTGGTGAAATCGAGCCGCACAGGGCCGTTCGCCGAGACGAGGATCCGGTGCCGCGGCGTGTCCTCGAGCGCGACCGCCACGGACGCCGCCGACTCCGCCGACGGCTCCGAGACCGAGTCCAGGCGGAACGTCGTTCCCTGCTCGTAGTTGACGAAGGCGTCCCGGTACACGGGCTCGAACCGCGTGGGGGGCGCGGGCGCGGCGCGCTCGACGGCGTCCCCCCCGAACCGGACCGTGACGTCGAACGCGCGCGCCACTCGGATCCCCCGGATCGCGGGGTCGTAGCGCACGGGCGAGAGACGCACCTCGACGTAGCGCTGGGCGCGCAGCACGCCGACCTCGCCGAGCGCGGCGACGTCCCTCGGGTAGAGGCCGGATCCTTCGTAGATCTCGCGGTCGGGGAGGAGGAGCGCCCGGCGGCGGAAGGTGGGCTGCGATACGGCCGCACCCTTCTCCGCGGACGGTCCCATCTCGGAGTCGAGGTCCACGGCGAACGAGGGTTGCGGGGCCGGGACCATTCCCGGGAGCGCATCCTCCCTCGCGACGCGCACATCGAGCGAAGGGACGACCCCCCGAGGGATCGCCACCCTGACGATCTGGAAGGGAAGATCGGGGGCCCCGGGCCGCTTGCCGCGAACCCCGAACCCCTCGACCTCGACAGCGTAGCCTTCCGGGCCCTTCGCCAGCGATACGGTGTCGGCCGAAACCCGGAACGTGAACCCCGAGGAGGGGCTTGGATCCCCGACCGGCTCCGTACATGACGCGAGCGGGGAGCTTCCCCCCCGCCCGATCGCCATCGCCAGCGAGATCGCCCAGAAGACGAACCTTCCGGGGAATCTCATAGCACCCGTCGAAGAACCGTCGCCCCCGAGCCCGGCGGTCCTCTAGAAGCTCCTTACCTCAGCTCTGAATGGGGCCGGCGCCGCAGGCGGCATCGTCCGCCTTCGCACAGGTGACGGCGCGCGCTTCCAGCTTCTCCGTGTGAACGATCGCGGGACGGTCGTACTTTTTCATTCGCCTCCCCCTGACCTAGTTCGATCCACTGTTGACAACAGTTGTTTCGATGCACCATCGCGCCGACTCTGGCAGCGCGACCGTACTTATACGGTGGCGCCCGCGGCTTTTCAAGGAGTTTTTCTCCCGGCCGCCCCCCCCGTGCCCAGCCTCCCGTGGGCCCTTCGGACCGCCCTCGCGTTGATCTCGGCCTGGGGGTAGAGGCCCAGGGGGTCCCCGGTCTGCTTCTCGGCGACCCCCATGCAGAACGAGAAGTAGGGCCCGTCCTCGTGCGCGTCGAGGCGGCGACGGGCCTCCACCGCCAGCGCGCGGACCTCCTCCAAAACGGGAGACTCGCGCCAGACTTTCGCTAGAGTTTCGATTTCGAGAATGTTGCCCGCGCTCCGACGCATCGCCACGCACGGAAGGACCTCTCCGTACGGGTCCACCGTGAGTCCCCCTCGCCCTGACCCGCAGACCGCCTCGACGCGATCCGGCGCACAGGGCTCGTTGCGGGGAGGGGTTTTCCCGTCGTGGAGCTCCAGGTACCACTCCCCCCAGTACTTCTCCAGGAAGCCGTCGTCCGGCCGCAGCGCCAGGGGATCGAGGTTGCCGTCGTCCCTCGGCGTGACGACCGCGTCGAAGGTCAGGTACGAGTCGAGCGACAGCGCCAGGCTCTTGATCGCCCGGAGATCCTCCTGGTTGAGCCTCGTGATCGGGCACTTGAGCTGCACCCGAACCCCCGAGCCGCGGAGATTCCGGACCCCGGCGACCGTCCTCTCGAAGGAGCCGCGGACCCCGGTCAGGGCGTCGTGGATCCCGGGCTTCGATCCGTGCAGCGAGACCTCGGCCTCGAGCGGCCGCAGCCCGGCGATCCGCCGCGCGACCGCGGGGTCGGCCACGAGGTAGCCGTTCGTGTAGATCCGGAGCGCCATCCCGAGCCGCCGCACCTCGGAGGCGATCTCCCAGAAGTCCTCTCGGCAGAGCGGCTCTCCCCCCGTGAGCGTCAGGTAGAGCACTCCGAGGTCGGCGATCTTCCCCAGCGCCTCGCAGACCTGCCGCGTCGTCATCTCGGGGCGGCCCGACGGGGCGTTGTAGCAGAAGGCGCACCGGTGATTGCATCGGAAGGTGATCTCGAGCTGGGCGCTCAGCGGGATCGCCTCCGAGAACGCCTTCTCGACCAGCCTCGTGTAGGGGCTCCGCTCCCCCGGCGGCGTGCTCATCCCGCGATCTCCCCGACGCTACTCCGCCAGCATCCCGTGCGCGTCGAGGTCCGACAGGAAATCCCGCGCATCGCGGAGGGCGTCCTCCGAGCCGACGTCGAACTCCGCGGCGACCTCGGAGGCGATCTCCCGGAGCGTCCTCTCCCCGTCGAGGAGGCCGAAGATCTTGACGCCGACCGGGTTGAGGACCTTGACCTCCGCGCGTCCCGGAAGGACGACGAGCCCTCCCTCGCCTCCGATCTCCCGGTACGACGAATCCGGGTGGCGGCGCGGCCTGTCGTTCGCGTCGAAGCTCCTTGCCACCACGAACCCTCCCCGGGGCGCTCGCCGAGCGGCGACGCGCGCGACCGTCCTCCTCCGCGAAACCGATTCGAATCGGATTCGAGGCCACTATACGATCGACGCGGAAAGGCGGCAACCGCGCGGGTCAGCGGGGCGACCCGCACTCCGCGCGGGCGCGGTCGCCGAGGAGCCGGAGCCGCTCCCTCTCGAGAGGCTCCTCGAGCTCGAGCCCCTCGACGAGTCGCGCGGCCTCGCACGGGTTCCCGGCCCGCAGCTCGCACTCCGCCAGCAGCCCCTGCGCGAGCCCGAGATCGGGCTTGAGGCGGAGGGCCCGCGCCGCGTCCTCCCGCGCCGACGCGACGTCGCCCAGGCGGAGATTCGCCATCGCCGCCCCCAGCCACGTCTCCGGCCGTCCCGGGACGAGACGCCCCGCCTCGGCGAAAGCGGCGAGAGCCTCTTGCGCCTCGCCGCGCTCCAGCAGGAAGAAGCCGAGGTTGTGCCAGAGCGCGCCGTCGCCCGGAGTCCGCGCGAGGGCCGCCCGGACCGCGCGGATTCGCTGGCCCGGATCGTCGCTCCCGAGGAGCGACGCGATCTCCCCCTCGACCATCTCGGCGTCCACCCCGAGCCCCTTCGCGCGCTCGTAGGCCGCCCGCGCCTCTTCGCGGTTCCCCGCCCGCGCGTGCGCCCGGCCCAGGTTCAGCCAGGCCTTGATCGAGCCCGGATCCTCCTCCCCCTTCTCCGTCCAGAGCGAGATCGCGTTGCGCCACGCCACCGACCGGGGAACCAGGATCGCGACGTACCCGGCGCCGAGGAGCGCGAGCGCGGCGAGCGCCGCCGCGCGCAGGCTCCGGTTCGTCGGCCGGAACGCGAGCGACGCCAGGAGGAGGGCCGCCCCTGCGCTCGGCAGGTACAGGAACCTCTCCGAGAGGACGGTCTCGATCGGGCGCAGCTGCGCGACCGGCAGGAGCGACACGACGCACCACGCCGCCAGCGCCGCCTCGCGCCGCGCTCCCTTCCACGCCAGGACGATCGCCCCCGCCACCGTCGCGCCGAGCGCCAGCGCGGCGAGCGCGGCGCCCGCCCCCACGGCCGGCTCGGGCTCGAGGTGCAGCCCGGGGGGCGGGAGGACGAGCCAGGCGAGATAGCTCCCGAGGACGACGAACGGTCGCCCTGCCGAGAACTCCGTCCCCGGGGGGGTGGGGCCGAGGAGACCGCCGAGCCCCGCGGCCCGCAGGACCAGGTACGCGGCGAGAGCGACCGCGTACGGGACGTAGCGCCTCGCGCGCTCCCTCCACGCGCCCCGCGCGGGGAGCCCCTCGATCGCCGACTCGAGGAGGAACGCCAGCGCGGGGGCCGTGACCGCCATCTCCTTCGACAGGAGCGCCGCGAGCCATGCCGCGCCCGCCGCCGCCCGCCACGGCGCGCTCCTCGCGGAGCGGTTTCCCCGAAGGTGGAGCAGCAAGGCGGCGAGCACGAACAGCGTCGCCAGCGGGTCCACCCTCCCCGAGATGAACGAGACCGACTCCGCGTGCGCCGGGTGCACCGCGAAGAGCAGGGCGGCGGCCGCCGCCGGCCCGGCTCCGAGGACCGCGGTCCCGAGCGCCAGGACGAGGAGGGAGCAGGCGGCGTGGAGGACGAGGTTCGTCGCGTGGAACGCGGACGCCCCGCCCCCGCCGCGCCGAAAATCCATCTCGTTCGAGAGCACGGCGAGCGGCCGGTAGTAGCCGAGCCCCATCCGGTCCAGGTCCGACGCGTAGTAGTCGCGCAGGAACGCCCGGCCGGGATGGAACGGGCGGCGAAGGCCGTCGTTCTCCTCGATCAGCCTGCCGTCGTCGTAGACGAACTCGCCCGGCAGTCCGGGGAAGTACGGGGCGACGGCCGCGGCGACCACGAGGACGGCGACCGCCCACGAGGGAACCGCCCCCCTCGCGCCGCTCTCCGCTCCCCCGCCGCTCATGCCACGCTTCTTCCCCGGCGCCCCGACCAGCCTATCACGGGGCCCCGGGGGCGACGTCCGAGCCGCGGTCCCCGGCGGGCTCCTCGATCTTCTCGAACACGTGCAGCGTGTAGGACTCCGGCGGGACCCAGTTGAAGCGGTGGTTGCGCTCGAAGACGAGCCGGTACGACGCCAGGAAGCGGCGATCGAGCGCGATCCGCGTGTCGATCGGGAACCCGTCCACGAGAACGAGGAAGCGGGGCTCCCGGTCGAGAATCGCCTCCGGAGGATAGCTCTTGGCGAGGAACCCGCCCGGGGCGCGCGCGATCTCCGGGTTCGTCAGCCCCGAGATGTCGAGGACACGGAGTCCGCTCTCGTAGCCGATGATGCCGATGTCCATGAGGGCGACGACGTCGCCCGGCCGCGCGCGATCGCGCAGGAACCGCGCGACCGCGTGATGCGCCTCGCGGTACCCTTCCTCGTTGACCGCGAGGCCGCGCGCGCCGTCGCGCTCGCGCACCCCGGCGGCGACGAAGCTCGCGAGCAGGAGCGAGGCGAGACCGACCGCGACGGCGAGCGCCGCCCCGCGCGGGCCCCTCGGGGCAGGATCCCCCTCCCCCGGCGACTCCGGGGAAGATCCCCGCTCCGCCGTCCACTCCCCCGCCGCCGCCGCGGCGAGGAGGGCGAGCATCGGCAGGGCGGGAACCAGGAACCGGTGGAGGACCATCCAGTCCCCTCCCTCGACGACGGCGGCCGCGACGAGCGCCGCGACGAGGAGCCCCGCGCCTCGAAGCCCCGGTTTCGCGACGCCGAACACGACGAGGGCCGCGACCGCGGCGCAACCCAGGAGCGCGAGCGGCATGTTCTCCGCGCCGAAGGACGGGACGACCGAGCAGAAGAACCGGGCGACGTAGATCGCACCGATGCGTGCGCTCTCGAGGAGCCCGAACCCCGTCTTGGCGTAGTAGGTGTTCGGCAGCCAGTCGCCGAAGTAGAGGACGCGGAAGAGGAGGAGCGGCGCGAAGACCGCCGCGGCGATCGCCGCCCACGACGCCGCGTCGCGAGCCCACCTCCGCCCCGCCGCGAGCCCGCGATCGGCGGCGAGCCCGGCCGCGAGCAGCGGAGCCTCGGGCCGGATCCACATGGCGAGGCCGGCGAAGACGGCCGATCCCGCCCCGACCCGGCCCGGCCCCGCTCCCAGCGACGTCCGGAGGGCGAGCAGGACGAGAAGCGTGTACGGCATCGTCTCGAGCGCCCCGACGCTCCAGTACGCGAAGCCCGGATGCGCGCCGACGAGCGCCGCGGCGCAGAGGTCCCATCCGTCCGGACGCGGCCTTCCCCGGGCCCGCGCGATCGTCCCCGGCAGCAGCAGGAGCACCGCGAGCCCCGCGGCGAAGCTCAGGAGGGGGGCGACGCGTGGCAGCGGCAGGCCGCACCGGGCGGCGACGGCGAGCAGCAGCGTCCAGAGGAAGCAGCTGACCCCCTCGACGCGCTCGCCGGCGTTGAACACGAAGCCCCGGCCGGCGGCGAGGTTCTCGGCGTAGCGGTAGACGATGTAGGCGTCGTCCACCCGGTAGACCGCGAAGTACCACGCCCAGGCCGCGAACAGGATCGCACTGAGGAGCGCCGCCGGGAGGAGGCCCCGGAGTCGCCCGGCCGGCGGGAGCCCCGGCCCCGTCACGGAGCCTCCGCCCGCTCGAGGACGCGGCGCGCCTCCTCGCTGCCGGGGTCCAGCTCCAGCGCCGCCCGCGCCGCCGCGCGGGCCCGGGCGATCCGCCCTCGCTCCAGCTCGGCTGCCGCGATCGAGACCAGCGGGCCGGGCAGGCCCGGCGACCGCCGGTGCGCCCTCCGGTACAGGCGGACGGCTCCGCGCAGGTCCCCCTGCGCGCGCTCCAGGTCGCCTCGCACGACCAGGAAGTACGGCGAGGCCTTCCCGAGGTCGGCCAGCTCGAGCGCCGCCCGCGCGGCCCGCTCGTCGCCGAGCGTCCGGTGCAGCGTGGCGAGGTTCCCGAGGATCCCCGGGTCCCGCGGATCGACCTCGAGCCCCGCTTCGTACGCACGGAGCGCGCCGCGCAGGTCCCCGGCCCGCCTCCGGGCCACGCCGAGGTTCCCCCACGCCGCCGCGAAGTCGGGCGAGAGCCGCGCGGCCGTCTCGAAGCGCGCTTCCGCCTCTCGAACGCGTCCCTCGCGCAGGCTCTCGACGCCGCGGTTGTTCTCGTGGAGCGCGGCGAGCTCCAGATCGTCCAGGAGCCTCGCGCCCACCACCCTGCGCTCGCGCGCCCGGTCGAAGTCGTAGATCTCGAGCCCCTCGTGGAACGGGTAGGCGGCGACGACGTGCGTGTGGACGACGACGAGGTCCCCCTCCACCTCGCTGCGGCGCGAGACCTCCGGCGCGGCCGCCCGGACCTCGATCCCGATCGAGCGCGCCATCGCGACGAAAAGAGAGGTGAAGGACAGGCAGTTCCCGCGTCGCGCGCCGAAGGCCTCGATCGCGGTCAGCGTCCCGCCGGACTCGTACTCGAACGGAAACCGGGCGCGGTCGAAGAGGCCGTCCTGCAGCGCTCGCAGCCGCTCCCGGATCCCTCCCCTCCCCGCCAGCCGCTCCGCCTCGAGGCGCATCTCCTCGGTCCAGGCCAGGGGGTTGGCGGTCGAGGCCGGATCCGCCCGGCGCGCGACGAGCGCCCGGACCCACAGCTCCTGCGACGACCCGACGAGAGGCGTCGCCCTGCGCTCCGCGCACGCCGCGGAGGCGATGACGAGGGCGGCGGCGATCGCGAGGCCGCGGCGATCGCCGGGGCGGTCCGTCGCGGGGAGGCGAAGCCTCACGCGCAGCCTCATCCGCCGGTCAGGGCTTCGAGGGAACCCGGCTCCGGACGAGCCGCTGCTCGAAGAAATCGACGACCCGCCGGTGATAGCGTTCCACCTCCCCGCCGTACAGGGCGCCGATCCGGGTGGCGGGAAGCGTGACCAGGCTCGCATCGGCGTTGCGCTGCTCGGGCACCGACTCGTACAGCCTCTGCATCTCCGCCGCCAGCTCCGCATCCGCGCCGGGCGCCACGAGCAGGATCTCCCGCCCGACCAGCCGAGGGAGAACCTTCGAGGCCGCGTCCCTCAGGCATCGCACCCGGCAGTACGCGTCGAACAGATACGTCGGGAGCCTTCCCAGGTTCCGGATCGCGAAGTCCGAGCCCGCGAACACTCGGCGGACGAGGAGGTAGGAGGCATCGGGATAGAGGCCGTCGAGGACGAGGACCTTGAGGGCGGGCCGATCGGCCGCCGCCAGCGCGATCGCGTGGGCGCCGAGCCCGACGCCGTACGCCCCGATCCTCCGGCTGTCGGCGTCCCGGACCGAGGAGAGGAAGTCGACCGCGCCGATCACGTCGCGCTTCTCTTCGATCCCGAGCGTCGAGCGGGATCCGCCGCTCGCCCCGTGGGCCCGGAAGTCGAGGGCGAGGACCGTGAACCCCGAGTTCTGGAGCGCGATCGCGATCCCCGCCAGCGAGAACTTCCCCTCGCCGAGATCGTGGCCCAGGACGATCGACGGCTCCCCTGGACGCCCCCGGAACAGCAGGGCGGCCACGTCGGTGCCGTCCGCGGCCCGGAACCGCACCTCCTCGGCGGCCGACAGGAGCATCCCGAGGTCGCCGGGCGCCTGCGCCTCCCGCGAAGGATGCGTGACCCGGTACACCTGCACGAACGTCGCCGCGACGGCGACCGCCAGCAGGGCGGCGATCGCGATCCCCGCCAGCCCGGGGACCGTCCTCCAGAAATCTCTCATCGCGGGGAATATAGGTGGGCCGGCCTCCGGCCGCCAGACGCCCGCCCCGGGCGTCAGTCGGTCGGTCCCGACGGCCGGATCATGTCCTGCGGGGCCTCGCCCCGCGAGCGCCAGAGCCCGTACGCGAGGACGACAACGACCCATGCGGCGAGGACGATCCACGCGACGGCCGGAGAGACGATCCAGCCGTTTCCATGAGCGACCGCATTCTCCATGAGCGGCACCTCCGCGGCTATCGTTGTACCACGTCCGGGCCCGGCCGGGCGATCCCCCGGACCCTTGCCACGTCCCGGGCGATCGCCCGCGTGACGGGGCCCGGGCTCCCGCTGCCCACCGGCCGTCCCTCGAACCCGACCAACGGACGCACGCCGCGGGTGCTCGACGTCAGGAACGCCTCGTCGGCGACGAGCAGCCGCGGCAGCCGGACCTTCCCTTCGTGCACGGCGAGGCCGAGCCGGCGCGCGGCCTCGATCGCCATGCCGCGCACGATCCCCGGGAGGATGCCGTCCCTCGGCGCGGGGGTGAAGACGGACCGGTGGCGCACCACGAACAGGTTGCTCGAGCACCCCTCCGCCAGGTGGCCGCGCGTGTTCCGCCAGAGCCCCTCCTCCGCGCCCCGCCGCGCCGCCTCCTCGAGCCCGAAGACGTTCGCCCCGTAGTTGAGCGTCTTCAGCCCGGAGAACGCCTCCTCCACGCCGCGCCTCCACGGCAGCAGCACCGCCGTCACCTTCTTCCCTTCCTCCTCCGGGTCCATCGCTCCCGAGAACACGGCGCAGCGCCCCGAGCGGCTGGCGATCACGCGCAGCCAGCCGAACCCTCCCGGGACGCCGGCGGCCGCGCGGTCGAGCGCCTCCTCGAGGTCGCGCGCCTCGGGGAGCGGAACCGCGAGGCGCGCGGCGCACGCGGCGAGCCGCGCCAGGTGCTCGCCCCTCTCGAGCGCCCGCCCGCCGCGCACCGCGAGGGTCTCGAAGACGCCGAAGCCGAACTGCACGGCGGGATCGGTGACCGGAAGCGTCGCCTCGACCGCGGCAATCCACCTCCCGTCCATCCAGACCTCGCTCCCGCACTGCTGGAACCTCAACTCCGGCTCCTCCCGCGCCCCGCCCCCCGCATCGCGGCGCGCGTCACGAGAGCCCGTACCTGCGCACGAGGCCGACCAGCACGCCGGCGACCGCGACGTCCCCTCGCGCCCCCGGCTCGCGCTCGTCCCCCCCTCCGGTCCACCGGACGACCTCGCTGGCCGGTCCGTCGAGGACTGCGAGCACCGTTTCGCCCTCCCGGGGCTCGCGCCCGCCCTCGAGGACGAGGAGGTCCCCTTCCCGGACCTGCACATCCTCGAATCCGAGCCCCTCGACGCGAAGCGCGAACAGCGCCCCCGCCGCGCCCTCGCCCGCTCCCGGGAACCGGACCGTCTCCGTCGTGTCCACCAGCCGGGGGGCCGTGTCCGCCCTCACCGTCCCGCGAACCGGTATCGCGTCGGCTGCCTCGGATCCGCCCACGAGCTCGATCGAACGGTTCTGGTTCCAGCCTCGCTTCACGAACCCCTTGGCGACCAGGTGCGACACGTGCTTGTGCACGGTCGCGGCCGAGGAGAGCCCCAGCTCCTTCCCGATCTCCTGGAGGCTCGGCGAGTAGCCGTGCGCGGCCAGGAACGAGCGGATCACCTCGAGGACCTCGCGCTGCCGGCGCGTCAGGGCCATGCCTCGCCTCCTTGGGAATCGGGCGAAGTCTGCCGCGAAAGCCGGACGAAAAGCAAGGCCGCGTGGCACGACCGGGAACCCGGGGCTATAGTCAGACGACCGCCCGTCGTCCGGAGCGGGCGCGAAGGCGCGCGCGACGCGCGAGGAGGTCCGAGGTGCGGAGGATTCGATTCGCGTGGCTGCTCGCTCCGGCAGCGTGCTCGTTCGCACTCGGCGCGGCCCCCATGGCCGAGGAGCCGCGGGCGACGGGCGAGCCGGAGACGGCGCAGGAGCAGATCGAGTACGAGAGGCTCCGGGCGGCGGTCGAGAGCCACCTCGAATCCATCGCCCGGGACCGCGTCGATCCTCTCGTCGGCATCGAGCGCCTCGTCGCGCTCGGGCCGGGCGTCGTTCCGTTCCTCGAGCCCGAGCTCTCCGCCCCCGGCGTGCCGTTCTACCTGATCGCGACGCTCGTCCTGGGCCGCATCCCGACCCCGGAGTCCGAGGCGGTGCTCCGGCGCGCCGTCGCCGCGGCGGACGAGGAGGTCACCAGCATCGCGCGCCAGAAGAAGGCGTGCGCGGCGGTCGCCCTGGCACTCCAGGGCTGCGCCGAGGCCGTGGACCTCCTGGACGCCGGGAAGATCCGGGCGGGCCGGTTCGACTACTTCGAGAGGATGAGCGCGCTCGAGGTCTCCGCACAGCTGACCGCCCCGGCCTCGATCCCTCGCCTCGAGGCGCAGATGGAGAAGTATGCCGCAGACCCGGGGGCCTCGCGGGACCTCGGCCTCGTCCTCGCGGCGATGGGCCGTCTCGCAGATCCGTCGGTCCTGCCGAAGATCGTTCCGTTCCTCGGCCACGCCTCCCCGCTCGTCCGCGAGGAAGCGATGCGCGCCCTCCGGCGCATCGCCGACCCGGGCACGACGGGCGACGTGTTCCGCGCCCTCACCGACGAGAAGAAGATCGTCCGCCTCGAGGCCGCGCAGGCGATCGTGAACCTCCGGCCCGCCGACCGCGTCCCGGAGATCCTCGACCGCCTCGACGTCGAGCAGGATGTCTTCGTGCGCGCCCTCCTCTACGACGCGATCGCGGACCTCCGCGGGCAAGCCGCCATCGACACGCTGCGCCGGCACTGGGGACGCCCCGATCCGATCGACCGCGCGAGCCTCGTTCAGGCCGTCGCCTCGATCGGAAGCACGAAGGGGCTGAACCTCGCGAGAGTGGCGCTCCGCGACCCCGACGTGACGGTGGCGCTGGCCGGGGCGAAGGCGCTCGGCGACATCGGCGGCGCCGGGGCCCGGGAGACCCTCCTCGCGGCCGTGGCAGACCCCCGGCCGGCGGTCGCGCAGACCGTCGTCGCCACGCTCGTGAAGCTCCGCGAGCGAAGGGCGGGACCGAGGATCGCCAAGCGCCTCCTCGAGGACTACCTCTCGCGCCCCCTGACGAACGGGAGCGAGTTCGGATACGTGTTCGCGCTCGGCGACGCCGTCGTCGACCTCCGCTACACGGAGGACATCGACGCGCTCCGCGAGAGGATCGCCGCCCAGCCCGACGGGGCGATCTCCGGATGGCTGCGGGGCATCGTGCAGAGGCTCGAGCGGCTTCGCGACCTCGGCAACGACGGGGAGAGATGGACGGCCCTGGCCGCCTCCGAGGATCCGGCCCTGCGCAAGCTCGCCTATGCGCGTCTGGGAGAGATCGGAGGGGCCGAGGCGGCGAAGGCCCTCGCCGCGGTCCTCGACCGCGTCGACACGGAGGAGGCCCCGGACGTCCTGCTCGCTCTCGGCAAGAGCGGAGCCCCCGGCGAGGCCGCCCCGCCCGTGGAGCGGATCCTCACGGACGCCGCCTACGACGATGCGAAGCACCAGAAGTCGCGAGCGGCCGCCGCTTGGGCGGCGCGGCGCCTCGGCGGGTCCGGGATGGCCGCCGCCCTTCGCGCCTCGGCGGAGCGGCGGGCGGGGGCCGATGCCCCCGTCCTCGTCTACCTCGCGGTCCTCGAAGGGAAGCAGGCGGTGCCCTCGATCCGCGCCTGCAGGAACGCGAGGCTCGGCCGCTTCGACATGATGCGCGGCCGGGAGCAGGACCGGCTCGACCGGATCGTGCGGAACCTGCTCGCCGGGCGCTCGATCGCCGGGTTCGACGTGCCGCCGGACGAGCTGGTCCTCGTGGAGTGACCTCCCCGGGAGGGAACGGTCAGACGGGAACCGCCTCCCTCGGGGGCGCGGACACCTGCTCCTCGCGGCGAAAGTCGCCCGCCTGGTACGCGCGGTTGAACGCCTCGACGACCTTCTCGTCCAGGCCGACCCCCTTGAGCTCGTTGAGCCGCCGGAGCGCGCTCTCGAAGTCGCACGCCGCCTGGTAGGGACGGTCGGTCGTCATCGCGTCGAAAGCATCCGCCGCCGCGATGATCCTCGCCATCAGCGGGATGTCCTCCCCGGCGAGCCCGTCCGGATACCCGCCCCCCTGCCAGCGCTCGTGGTGGCTCCGCAGGCCGGGAAGGATCCTCTTCATCTGGCGGATCGGGGCCATGATCGACGCGCCGCGCTCCGCGTGCGTCCGCATGATCGCGAACTCCTCGGAGGTCAGCTGGGAGGGCTTCTTCAGGATGGCGTCGTCCACCCCGATCTTCCCGATGTCGTGCAGCAGCGACGCGACGTGGATGTCCGCCACCTGCTCGCGCGAGAGGCCGAGGTGGCGCGCGAGAATGACGGAATAGCGGTTCACCCGCATGGAGTGGCCCCGCGTGTACGGATCCTTCGCGTCGATCGCCTGCGCGAGCGCCCGGATCGTTCCCAGGAAGAGGGCGTTGTTCTCCTCGGCGGCCTTGCGGAGGCGCTCGATCGAGTCCTCGATCTGCGCGGCCATCCGGTTGAACGCGTGCGCCAGCTCCCCGATCTCGTTCCGCGAGCGGACGCTCACCCTGTGGCGCAGGTCGCCCGCGGCGAACGCGCGCGCCGCCGCGGCCAGCCGGTCGATCGGCCGAGACAGCGTCCCCGCCAGCACGATCGCGGCGATCACCGCGAGCCCGAGCGCCAGCGCGGCCCACGAGAGGGTGCTCTCCACCATCACGACGACCGGGAGGTACACCTGCCGCTCCTTAGCCTGGACGAAGATCCCCCACCCCTGCCGCGTCACCTCGTACGAGCCGAGGTACCTTTCCCTGCGCCCCCCCACGACCAGCTCGTAGGGCATCGTCTCTCGGGACCGGCGCGGCGCGTTCACATAGCGGCGGACGATCTCGGAGCCGACCAGCTCCCGGGACGCCGCCCTCACGCCGGCGCGATCGTTGATCGCGAAGAGGACCCCGCGGGAGTCCACGGCGAAGATCGTGTGCCCGGTCCGGTTCCCGCCGACGACGGCGTCCCACACCGTCTGCAGGTCCACGAGCCCGCAGAGCACACCGCGGAACGACCCCAGGGCGACGACCGGGGTCGAGAAGATCGCTGCGGCTCTCGGCGGGCTCCCCGCGAGGAGGATCGGCGCCGAGACCGAGACCGCGGGCGGCGCGTCGCCGTGCGCCGTCGCCGTCTTCTCCACCGCCTCGCGGAGCCCGGCGACGAACAGCGGGACCAGGTCGGGCGGCACCGTGGCGGTCGACTCCGTGTCCACGACGCGGCCGCGGAGGTCCGTGAAGCGCAGGTACAGCAGCCGGTCGTCCGTCACCTCCTCCAGCACCCGCCGGATCGTCGCGTCGTCCGCCCTGTCGCCCCTTCCGAGGAGCCCCCCGAGCGCCCGCGCCGAGGCCGAGATCCGGCTCCCGATCGCCTCCGTCTGGAGATCGACCTCGCGAGCCACGCCCGAAGCCATCAGAAGCTGGTACTCCTGGTGCGACGTCTTGAGCGCCTCGCGGTTGATGTCGATGAGCTTCCAGGCCACCGTCGCCAGCGGCGCGAGGCCGATCAGGCAGAAAACCGCGAGCAGGGAGAACAGGATCCTCCCCCGGCGCACGAACGCCGCCTTCGGGGGCGGTCCACCCTGTTTCGCCCCCGATCCCGCCGGGGACACCTCTTCCGAAGCGGTCATGAGGCGAATATAGGTTCCGGCTGGATCGCCGACAACGCCACGGTGGCCGCGAGATTGTGGGATTGGTGGGGGTGGGAGCGCGGATCCGGTTG
>ERZ1649853.369-NODE-369-length-19020-cov-6.187661_pt1 | contig 19020 bp, 19 predicted proteins | sample MGYA00575353_ERZ1649853 | MGnify/ENA primary metagenome ERZ1649853 (study PRJEB40853, sample SAMN11349654) | freshwater sediment metagenome | isolation source: river sediment | host: Sediment | place: India: Okhla Barrage, New Delhi | collected 2017-02-21 ...
TTGTAATAATCTTCCACCATGTTGCGGATGGCGTTGGTATGCACTGAAGGCAGCGAGCGCGTAATTTTGATTATCTCATGACCGCTGGAGAGATAACGTACCCCCCGCGGGTAAGTGATGAGCATCTGCGTCAGCAGGTCGCCGTTTTCGAGCAGGGTATGGAGATTGTGATACTCCGGTGACAGGATAAGAATATCCCCTTGCGCGAGATAAGGCTTGAGGCTTTCCAACTGAAAACGGACCCCAAGCCCGCCCTGTAATCCCATGTTGATTACAGGCATCCCAAACTGTTCTCTGAGCGTGTGGCTGTCGTAACCGAATGCCACGCTGGAACCACCGACAAGAATGATGCGTGGGGCCGAAGTATTCTCCAGCAGGGATTCTTTATCGATAAAAGCTGCCAGATAACCCTGCATATTGCGCTGACGGTAAGCATTGAAGAGGAGTCCGTTAACTGTTAGGACCAATGCCAACAGGGCAGAAATCAACACCCAGAGAGGCGGATGCCGTTCAGAATTTGAAATAGACAAACGGATTACCTCCTTCCGGGTACACCCCTATGATACTTATGCACAGCAACAGGAAAAGGTAAACCAGCCAGCGCCCCCACCAGGGCAAGCGATGGAGGGCAAAACGCTCCGGACGGATCTCGATCAACAATTCAACCGCAACCACCAGCACAATCAAAACACGTGCGAGGAGAAAATCCAGGGAGAAATCCGCCTGAATGATATTGAAGAAAGAGGTACTAGGCTTGAAAAGGCTGGTGACCATCTGCCAGGCATCGGTCAGGGTTGCTGACCGAAAGAGGATCCACCCAAAGGTGATTACAGCAAAATTTAGAACCATTTTCACCCAATGTTTCCAAACGGCTTCTTTTTCAGCAATCCCCCGCAGGCTGCGGACTGCGACCACGCCGATGTAAAACACAGCATGGTAGAACCCCCAAAGCAGGTAAGTCCAGCCGGTTCCGTGCCAAACGCCGCTGGCAAGCATGGTTATAAGCGGAGGGATCACCAGGGCGAGGAAACTGCTGCCGCGTCCGGTGAGCCTGGTGAAATACCGTCTTAGAGGAAAGAAAACATAATCGCGCAGCCAGGTGGAAAACGAGAGGTGCCAGCGGTTCCAGAACTCAACGATGTTTTCAGCCAGGTAAGGACGTTTGAAATTCGGTGTGAGGCGTATCCCAAATAGATTTGCCACTCCTAAAGCCAGATCAGTGTAACCGGAAAAATCGAGATAAATCTGGAAGGAAAGGAAGATCAGCCCGGTCCATACAGGCGCGCCTGCATGCTGCCCTCCTTCATTAAATAGTTTATCTATATATAATGCAAGCCGATCCGCAATAACCACTTTCTTGAAGAGCCCGGTCAGGATCAGGGGAACGGCAGTATAGCCGTGCTGCCTGTCAAATGCCGGCAACGCACGCAGCTGCGGCAGTAGATTCCTGGCACGCTCAATCGGACCCGCCATAATCTTTGGAAAAAAGGCAGTGTAGAGCGCAAAGATTCCAAAATTTCTCTCAGCGGGGAGCAAACCTTTGCTGACATCCACAAGATAACTGATGTTCTGCAAGGTAAAAAAGGAGAGTCCAACTGGAGCAATGATCCTTCCACCGGCTGATTCAACGAAGGTTGCCAGTATCGAACTGCCTGCCAAGATACCGGTGAAATATTTAAAAAAGAACAAAAGAGCGAGATTTGCCAGGATTCCCAAAAACAGTAAACCTCGCTGGTGCTTATTCCCTTCCCTGCTCAAAAGTAAACCCAGCAAGTAATTCACCAGAGTTATAAAAATGAGTACAACGATTGACCATGACCCGATCAGGAAATAGAAGGCATAAGAAGCAAAAAGAAGAAATCCCCAACGGAAGCCCGCAGGCAGCAGGTAATATACAAGCACAGCCAGCGCAAGTACTGGAAAGAGAATCAGGGGATTGAGGGTATCGAGCGGCATGGATCTACCGAGGAGGTTCTACCCCAGCGCCACATCCAAGAATGTCATCAGTGCAAAGCCAACCATGGCTCCCAGGGTGGCAATATCGGTGCTCTCATCACGCTGTGACTCCGGAATCAACTCCTCGACAACCACATAGATCATTGCCCCGGCAGCAAAACTGAGGGCGTATGGCAAGAGCGGTTGAACCAACAGCACAGCCAGTGCACCGATGACGCCGGCTACAATCTCAACCAAACCCGAGGCTTGTCCGAGAAAGAAGGCTTTCCAGCGGGAAATATTTTCCCCGCGTAGCGGCATTGAGACAGCCATTCCTTCTGGGAAATTTTGCAATCCGATACCGAGTGCCAGAGCGATCGCTCCTGTAAGGGTTGCAGAGGGAACTCCTGCAGCGACTGCACCAAAAGCGACGCCGACTGCCAGACCTTCTGGTATATTATGCAAAGTGATCGCCAACACCAGCAATACGGAACGCTGCCAATGGGTCTTCACTCCTTCTGCCTGATCTGTACGTAATCCCTGATGCAGATGAGGCAGGATCTTATCTATCCCATAGAGGAATGCACCCCCGGTAAGGAAACCGATAACTGCCGGCAGCCAGCCGGGAATCCCAGCTGCTTCAGACATGTCAATAGCAGGCAGCAGCAGCGAGAAAAAACTCGCCGCGATCATTACACCTGCGGCGAAGCCTAACATTGAAACCAGCAATCGGCGGCTGACCGTCTTGTTGACGAAGACGAATGCCGCTCCAAGCGCGGTTACCCCCCAGGTGAACAGGGTGGCAAAGAGCGCTTGAACGATTGGGGAAAATTGTTGGAAGAAAGCAACCATTGGATAATTTCCTTTCAGGATCGAACTCAACGCTAATTCTACATCATGCAGGCTATGAAATGGCAACGGAAACTGTATTCAAATGAGTTACCCTTTTGGAAATAAATGTAATCGTTCCTGTCAAATGGCAGGAACGATTTACACCAAGAGGAGGAGAAATGATTATCCTTTGAGTGAACCTGCCATCATACCGCGCAGGAAATATCGCCCGAGGAAAATGTAGACCAGCAGAGTGGGCAGGGCTGCCAGCAGTGAGCCCGCCATTTGCAGGTTCCAGGGCACGATCTGACCGCCTGAGATATTATTCAACGCTACGGTAACCGTCCAGTTCTTGGGACTGGTAAGCACCACTGAGAAGAGGAAATCGTTCCAGGCCTGGGTGAACTGCCAAATTAGCACTACCACGAAACTGGGAATGGAAATGGGCAGGAGGATATCCTTGTAGATTCCCAGCATCCCCGCGCCATCGATTTTGGCCGCTTCCAGCAATTCATTAGGAATACTGGCGTAATAATTCCGGAAGGTGAGGGTGGTGATCGGGATACCATAGATAATATGTACGAGAACCAGCCCGGGCAATCCTCCATATAATCCAATTGTGTTCATGAACTGCACGAGGGGGATCAGAACGGATTGGTAAGGGATGAACATACCAAACAGGATCAGCGGGAAGATGACATCAGCTCCCTTAAATTTCCACTTGGCAAGCACGAATCCATTCAGTGACCCGAGCAATGATGAAATGATAGCAGCCGGAAGAACAACGTTCAGGCTGTTCCACAGGTAAGGGGATAACTTCTGATATGCAAGAATGAAATTATCGAGGTTTAATGTCCGGGGCAACTGCCACATTTCCTTGATGCTGATCTCATCACCGCCCTTTAGCCCGGTAACAACCATGATGTACATCGGAATGAGGTAGAAGATAGCCAGCAGAACCAGCGGGATATAACTCCAGTAACGGCTACGGCTGCGGTTCATGACTGACCCTCCTTCCTCAACGAGTAGAAGAGATATGGAATGATCAAAACCGCTGTACTGATCAGCAACAGGATGCTTATCGCTGCGCCGCTGCCATACAAGTGGGCATCGAAAGTTGTTTGCCACATGTTAATTGAAGGCATATCCAGAGGAAGTTGTTTGCCCGCGACGGCAATGACCAGATCAAAGGTCTTGAGCGACATATGCCCGAGGATGATCATGGCAGACAAGGTAACCGGACGCAGCAGCGGCATGATGATGAACCGGAAGATCTCGAACTCCGATGCACCATCCACACGAGCCGCCTCACGTAATTCATCCGGGATTGCCCGTAGACCCGCCAAATACATGGCCATCGTATAACCGGATAACTGCCAGATGGCAGGAATTGCAATAAACGCCATCCCCCAAACGGGAGTTGCCGTGTAAGAGCTATTCAGAAAATCCAGACCCAGGGTGTGGAATAACAGGTTTAAACCGCTCATGCGCGAGCCCTGTGCCGGATTCATCAACCAGCGCCAGACCACACCTGTGACGATATAGGATATTGCCATTGGGAAGATATACAGACTTCGGAAGAATCCCTCGCCCTTTAGTCCCTGATCCAACAGGAGCGCGGTGATCAAACCGAGGATGAGGGTTCCGAAGACGAAAATACTGGTGAACATGAGGGTGTTGCGAATGTCGATCTGAAAACGCAGGTTGTCAACAAACAGGTCTACATAGTTCTTGAATTTTACAAAGGTGTAATCGGGAATCATCCCCCGCCAGGCGCTAAAGGAAACCCTGGTTGTCCATCCAATGAAACCATAAACAAATATGCCCACCGCTGCAATGGAAGGGAATACCAGTAGAAAGGACAGCCATTTCTCTTTATTATTTCGCATGGAACAACCTTATTGCAGAAATCGGATAATAAAAAAAATTATAGCAGTGATGAAGGAGTTTCGAGAACAGTCATCGGGGAGAAATACTCCCCGATGACCACTAACGGGTAGCTCAAAATCGAATTATTTGCAGGGTCCGTATGCTGCGCAGGAGGCAACAATCGAAGCCTGGAATTTGGCGGCATCGAAATCAAGGATGTAAGCGCCAAAATCTGTACCTATCTGGTTCTTCCAGGTGTCATTAGCCACAACACCATGCGCGAGGGAACCAACCACAATGTCCTTCGCCCAGTCGGCCATTGCGGATTGCAGGTAAACGCCGTAAAGGGATTTGTCGGAGTCCTTGCGGGCAGCGATGGAACCCTTCACCGGGTTGAATGCATCCTGGCCTTCCTTGGAACCGCACAGGGTCAGCCACTTGATGGCGGCATCGCGGTTCTTGGCACCAACAGGCAGGTTGAAGCTGTCTGACAGGAAGTCGTAAACGCCCTGGGTTCCAGGAACTGGCATCCAGGCATAGTCGGTTTCGGGGGTAAGACCGAGGTTTCCACCAGCGGTATCGCCGCTGAAGTAACCATCAGCCCAGTCACCCATAACATTGAAAGCTGCATCGCCATCCGCAACGAGTTTGGAAGCGTCCTGCCAGCTGAGGGTTGCATAGTCGGTGTTGACATACCCCATCAGGGTTGTGTAATTTTCGATCGCCTCGAGAACTTTGGGGTCACCCCAGTCAGATGCACCATTCCAGAGATCCGTGTACATATCGGGTCCGACAGTTGCCAATAGAACGGTTTCGAACAGATGCATTTCTGTCCAGGCTTCACCGAGGGCAAGCGGCGCGGTCATTCCGGCAGCTTTCAAGGCATCCATGGCAGCAATCCAGCTGGCAAAGTCAGTGGGAGCAGCAACATTATACTGAGCCAGGATTTTGGGGTTGTACCACAGCACATTGGCGCGATGGATGTTCACGGGCACGGAATACGGATGTCCATCCTGGGAGATAAGGGGAATGAGGGTTTCGGGGAAGACATCATACCATCCATTGGCTTTGTAGAGATCATCCAATGGTTCCAACTGTCCGGCAGCCACATAGGTGCCGATCATTTCCTGTCCGGCATGACCCTGGAAGGAATCCGGGGGATCACTGGCAGCGAGACGGGTGGCAAGCACAGCCTTGGCATTGGACCCAGCTCCACCGGCGACAGCAGCATTGACGAATTCAATGTCAGGATAGGTGGCATTCCAGATCGCAATCATGGCTTCCAAGCCAGCAGCTTCACCGCCGCCAGTCCACCATGAAAAGACCTCGAGCTGTTGTTTTACGGGTGCCTCAACCACAGGGGCTTCCGTAGCTACTTCTGGAGCCTGGGTTTCAACAACAGGCGCTTCAGTTGGCTTAGCGCAGGCGCTTAAGACCATGGCCGCAACAACAAGTACTGCAATTACGACATACAGTTGTTTCTTTGGCATTTCTCTCTCCTTTTTTGAATATGGGGCAAAAATACATCGTTTGGCGGTAATCGCCAAACCCGACTAATTAAATTATAATGATTCCGAAATCGTACACAATAAAAATACGGACATGTAGCGGACATACAGGGGACAAGTTCGATGTACCCTAAAAATTGGATGGAGTAAATGGTCACCCGGAACCTATTTAGCCAGGTCGTCAAAGATGTTCTCAGCAGCCTCTATGATGTGGCTACACTGGAAACACACCCCGCTCTTTTTTCGGTTATCAGCCCCCCTGCCGGTTATTCCGGCAACAAGGGGGACTATGTAGCTGAGCTCATGCTGAATACCATCGAGCAACTCCGCCCAATCCGAAAAGACCTCCCCATGTCTGCTCCAGAATGGCGGTCATACCTGGTGTTAAAGGGGCGTTATGCTGATGGTATCGCCATCCAGGAACTTGCTGACCAGATGGCAGTAAGCCCGCGCCAGTTACGCCGCGATCATCATAAAGCACTCGAGGCACTCACCGAGATCCTCTGGACCGAGCTCTATCCAGATGAACCCGCAGAAAGCAGTTTGGAACCCACTCCGGTTATTGAAGTGCATGATGAGATGCTGGATTTGTATGAAACCATTCAGGGTGTGTATAAACTGGTGAGCAGTCAGTTTGAAACCAAGGGAATTAAGGTGATTTTTTCCCGCTCCACTGAAACCAGCCCCGTGATCACCGACCGGGTGATCCTCCGCCAGGTTCTCATCAGCCTATTTAAGGATATCCTCCACAATTCATTGTGTGAGACCCTGACTCTTACCTTTGAAGATACTGGCAAAGAAATGGGTATTACCTTTACAACCCAGTCCCGATCTCCATTTATCCAATCCGATGAAGAGGAGGACGAAGAAGATCTCACAGCCGTCAAATACTGGTGCGATCGCATCCACGCCCGCATTGCTGAATCAATGGAAACCTCACGAGAAAGGAGGGTCATACGGCGGACCCTGTGGCTTCCTCAACCAGCACAAAAGATCATGCTGGTTATTGACGACCAGGTAGCTGTAGTGAACCTTTTCCAACGCTACCTGTCTCAGACCGGGATCCTGGTGATCGGTGTAAGTGAACCTGGAAAAGCGGTTGCTTTAGCGCAGCGCTTTCTACCTACCTTGATCACGCTGGATGTGATGATGCCTCAAATGGATGGCTGGGAATTACTGCAACTGATCAAGCTTGACAGCAAATTGAAGAATATCCCGGTTATCGTGTGCTCAGCCTGGGATGATCCCGACCTCTCCCATTCGCTTGGCGCTTCTGTGTACCTTAAGAAACCTGTTACACAAAAAATGCTTGTAGAAGCTGTCAACAAACTAATCCCCTGATCGATCCCCTGTCAAAAATACTACTCCCCGTAAAAATCATTCGAGGTAATCCCTAAGCCGTCCTTTGCCGGTTGACTCCCATATATGGGCATAACCTGCTGCAAAGTGTTACCCACCATATCGGCAAGCACCTTCTGGTTCAACTGGTGATTGACGAGTACATTAAACATCCCCGGTTTCTGTACTCGGAACGTAGAGGGGGGATCACTCGCAGAGATGATTACTACCGGGATCTTTCGTAATTCCTCATCCTGCTGCATCCAGTTCAGCAGTGTTAACCCGTTCATATCCGTAAGGTCAAGGTCGAGGAAAACTGCCCCCACCGGGATTGCGCGCAGGATGCGCAACGCTTCCTGTCCATCCAGGGCTGCCTGGTATTCCATGTCATCCGGCAACTTGATGGCATCACCTTCATTTGCCTTGAGGGTCTGAGTAACGAACCGGATCATACTGGGATCATCATCCACAACTAGGATTGAATGGACTTTCAGGTCCAGCCTGGAAATGGTTTCCAACAAGGTAGCCCGGGGAACCGGCTTAACCAGGTATTCCTGAACACCCTCTGGAAAACTCGATCTTGGATCCTGCCGGGTGACCGGCACCGGAAATGTGAGAATGGGCAGATCAAAGGGCGGACTTTGAGAAAATTCGACCACTCTGGGGTGGCTTGCCAGCGTGTCATCGATGATGACCGCCCGTGGGAAGGTTTGCTCTACAACCTGAGAAACCTGGGTTGGATCTGTGAGGATGGTGACTTTGTACCCCTTGAGGCTCCTTGCAAAGACGCGGGCGCTGAATGCATCTGACGTCAAGATCAAGAGGAGTGGGGCATTTTCGACTGAATCTTTTTCAGACACTACTGAAGGTGTGGTGTCACTGATTTCGTTAATAATCTCCACGTCATCGATGTGCTGATGGAAAGGAATGGTAAAGAAAAAGGTAGAGCCTTTGCCAGCTTCACTTTCGACTCCCATCTCGCCATTATGCATCTGGATGAAACGCCTGCCAATGGAAAGCCCAAGACCACTACCCTCACCGGAGCGGAAATTCCCTTCCCCAACTTGTCGAAACTCCTTGAACACCTTTGGCAAGTCTTCTTTTGAAATCCCTATTCCCGTATCCACAACTTCCACCCGCAGCATATCAGCAGATTCGCGGTTCGCCCGGATGGTGATACTTCCCTTGCGCGTAAACCGCAGCGAGTTGGTGACCAGGTTGAGCAGCACCTGCCGGATGCGGGTGCGGTCTACAAAGACCGGAGGAAGATCCGGATCCACCAGGAGAACCAGTTTAAGGGATTTGCTAGTTACCGCCTGTTGTACCATTTCACAGACCTCGCCAGCAATGGAGTTGAAATCGGTCTTTTCCTTAAAGAACGCAAACTGGTTCGCGTCCATTTTTCCCATATCCAGAATGTCGTTGATCAAGTTCATCAGGTGAGTACTGCTTTTGTAAATCTCATTGATGTCGTCGTAAAGGCCCGGCGGCCAGGCTTTCGGATTCGCATATGTATCGGGGGAATTTACCATTAAGTCGCTGAAGCCGATGATGAAGTTTAGGGGACTGCGCAATTCGTGGCTCACCGCTAACGCAAACCGGTCGCGCTCCTCACGAGCTTTATCCGCTTCGTTGCGCGCGTACGCCAGCATCAGATTCATCCGGTCCAACTGGTAATTGGCATTGTTCACGTCCTTAAGCAGCACACTGATTTCCGCCCGATGTTTGCGCGCTTCCTCCAGGCGTTTGACAGCCTCGTTGTAATGCAGTGAAGCCGCCTCGATGGAAGTTATCAGGTTATTGGAAATCCCCCACCCCAGGGCAGTGGATGCCAGGGTGGAAAGCATTAACACCACGTTGTAATTTACTGGCAGTGGCGGCAGAAAGGTCAGTCTATTCCAAAACAAAACCAGCAAGAGGATGAACACTTCAAGGATCAACGTGGGCTTGAGTCCCAGCATGACCTCTGCCATGATGGGAAGGAAGATAAAGAGGAGTGTGATCTCGGGCTTAAGGTAATAGGAATATGCCAGAATGATCAAGAAAGCAAGTCCAGATGCCCAAAGGATCTGTGCCACCAGGTAAGCCCTGTCTAGCAGACGGTTTACGAGGATGGTAAGAAATACCATACCGAAGGTGATGAAATACATGCTAGGACTAAAAGTTTGCGGCCAGAAGAGTGTAGAAATAAGATGCCAGGCTATTATCACTGTCACGGTTGTGAAAATGATTTTTTGCGAAGCAGATTTCAATAACTCCCGGTCGCCAGTTTCCCACCGGAAGAATTTTATAAGGTTACCAAGTATCCTATTTATCGGGGGAACCATGTTGTTATGGTATCACAAGCCCAGGCAATGGAGTTAATTTTCTGTCTTATGTTCACTACCACTCTAACACGAGTTACCTACGCGCAGGACGCCTTTTCCCTATCACTGATTCAGCCAGTTTCGCAGCGTGTTGGCTAATAGTTGCGGAGCGGTCAACGCCCAGTTGTGCTCACGCACCAGGGTGCTATTTTTACCAAGTACCACAGCCAGCAGGCGAGAATTGCGCAGATTGCGCGCCAAAAGACGGGCGGAATCACGCATGGCTTTGTATTCATGCTTGCCATAGACGATCATTACCGGTGAGGGAAAACTTTCCACGCCTTGTGGCAGCCGGAAGGTCATGTTGGCAATCATCAGGTTTATAAATTGGTCACGGGTCATTCCGATAAAACTCTCTCTAAAATGTTGGAAGAACTGGTTAGGTATACCGGCAGAATATTTCATATTAAACCTGATCCACCAGTTTTTCCGGAAAGACGCTGACATACTCCAACGATACATTGCTGATAAGAATGTCGGTGAGGAATAAGATTTTGAACCTGGAACCGGAAGCAAAAGTGCAGAGGAGATCAAGGCACGGGAAATAACTTCCGGAGTCGAAGCCATCATCTGCACTGCCACCTGCGCTCCCTCCGAAAGCCCCACCACCACTGCCTTGCCGCCGTGGGCATGATTCCTGACCAAATCAGCACATTTTTCTGCTGCAAAAGAAATGGTGAATGGAGCAACATCTGCGCTTGCACCATGTTCAGGCAAATCCGGAACTAGGCAGTGAAAATCAGGCAGCAGATCCACTACCGGCTGCCACATCCAACCAGCCACTCCGCCACCATGGAGGAAGAGGATCGTCACAAGTTTATCGGTGTGAAATTCCTTGAATGCAAGTTCTCTGTTATCAAGCATGTTTACCTCCCCTGGATGGTTCATTTAAATTTTCCCAGGTAATTGATGATCTCAGCCTGTACCTGGTCTGCAAGTAACCTCTCCCCTACTGGGGTCAGGTGGATAGCGCTGTTGGTGAATTCTTCCTGCGGCACAAGGTTCCAGTAATCCAGGTACACCCAGCCCCGCAATCGGCTTTCTTCTTCCAACAATGTCCGATATTGGTCATATGCCCAGCGAGGATAATAGAAATTGTATCGAATATTACTATTCAATCCTTTTGAGATTAGGATGGGTTCGTTGATAATCCAGATTGGAGTCCCTCTGGCAATTTTCATCCCTGAATCAATGAGGTCAAGGCGGACATCCTCTGCGCGTAAGTTCGGCGGCATAAAACCTGGATCAGAATCGTCCGCTTTGAGGTCCCTCGCAGCCGGGGTAAACTCCTCCGGATAAACCTGGTCAATTCCAGTGGCACTCCACATCACCCCATAAGTTTGCAGGCGAACGAGGTCTGCCAGGCTTCGGCGCTGCCCGATGAGGGTTCGCTGCCAAAAGGTTTCCCGACCATCTGGAAGCTTAAGAGGAACATCAAATTCAGTGACGAGATGGTGCACACGGTCAAGGTTGTTCGCCACAATAGGTGATAGCAGTTGTTCTGATTCCCGGAAGGATTCCAGTGTCACCAGCCACAGGATCAAATCAGGTTCATATACCCGCAGGGCATCCAGCACCATCAGATCCTTGGTGAGCGAGAGGGTCGGGTAGCCAAGGTTGTAAATGCGAACGGCGCGCCCATCAGGACTTGCCAGCTGGCGATTGTCAAGCAAACCGGCAAGGGTTTCTTCGGGGTGCAGCAGGGTGCCCCATACCGAGGAATCCCCAATAACGATGACCCTGAATTCATCATCAGGTTTTTTGCCGGCATTGATCTGATGCGATGCCAGCATAGCATCCAGGTTGTAAAGGCTAAGGTTGTAGGATTCAGCCGGATTTTCTCCAAAGGGAAGGCGCTCACGCCCTTTAAAGAGAACATTATAGAGTGAGAGTTTTCCCAACCCGGACGGGTTAAGCAGAGCCCATACCAGGTTGAACAGAATAAACAGACCAAATGCCTTTAGGAAAACGTTGCGGAGGAAGTTTGCGTTCATACGTTACCCTCCGAACCCAAAGAGTTTGCTGAAGGTTGAAAGCGATAAGTCTATTGAAGGCAAAGCAAACCACACCCATCCGAGGGCTACAAAATGGAAGGTCAGCAATGTGGACAGTACCCGAGACACCTTATTCAATCCCGGACGTTCTGCCAGCCAGGCGGAGAAAGGGCGTACCTTATCACTGTAACGGTTCTGTAGGAAAAGCCCCAGTCCGTGCCAGGTTCCCCAGGCGATGAAATTAAGAGAAATACCGTGCCACAACCCGATGAGCACAAATGTGGACATCTGGGTGATCAGCAGCACTACCCACATGGGTACCGGCTTCTCTGCTGAGCGCAACGCGCGCGTGAGAGGATTGAAGAAGTAAGCCCGGAACCACTGGGTAAGCGTCATGTGCCAGTTATTCCAGAATTGGGTCAGGTTCGGCTGCAGGTAGGGGCGTTTAAAGTTTTCCGGCAGCTGCACGCCCATGATCCCTGCCAGCCCAATGGCAATATCTGTGTAACCGCTGAAATCAAAAAAGATCTGGAAGGCATACGCATAGAGCAGGATCCATGCCCAGCCGGCTGACTGCACCTGCCCGGCATTATAAGCATTCAACGCCATCATAGCCAGCAAGTCTGCAACAATGAATTTCTTTGCAATCCCAACGAATAATCTTTCACCGGCCTGTTCAATCCTTTCCACTGAGAAAGGGGAAGGTGCGCGCAAAAATGTGATAAATCGCTCCACCCGGTCAATCGGTCCGGCAGTGAACGCCGGGAAGAAAAGGACATAGATAAAATACTCTTCAAGGGTGACTCCCGGCAAACGCCCGCTTTGCCTATCCCGCAGGGTATGAATGAGTCGGAAGGCTACATAAGAGAATCCAAGCCAGCGGATATCCAAGCTCGAGGCAGCACCAGTATTCTGGCCTGTCAAACCACGCAGGCTGGAACTGATGGCCTCTGTCAGCATTGGGAATTTGAGCAGAATGAATATCAGGATCAAACCGACTGTGCTCACCCCAAGCCATGTTTTTGAGACATGTTTGAATCGGGAGACAAGTAAGAACAAAACCCCAAATATGACTACGACGATTAACGAAACCCATAATTGGGGGGCACGGGAGGGAGTGATGATTCCTTTTAAGCTGAACAACCGGGTCGTCGCCAGGGCAAGGACAATCCCGGCAATGATCACTACCGGTCGAAGGTTAAGCCGAATAGACCGTTCTTCCGGTCTGGCGGTAAGCCCCCAACTGACGAGCACCAGGATGAGCATGCCTGTGGGGAGGAAAAAATCCAATCCACGGATAGGTAGTGCCGGCTGCAACCAGAAAATCGCCAACACGCTGAACGCCAGCATCAGCGGAAGCCGCAACCTGGTGGTGCGGGAAAACCCTCCCACTGTACAGATGACCACTGCTGCACCGATCAGGATCAGTAGTTGAATGAGGGACATTTAAAATCCCTGATAGATCCACAGAGGTGAAGAATCGCTGGAGAGGATCACAAGAAAGGTGATAGCCAGCGCCAGCAGCAGCGCCCACAGGTTCTCGCGTGAGAACAAGCGCTTCATCGTCTACTCGGCTCCGCACATACGCCAGTCACCGCCCTCTTTTTGGGCAAGGTAGGTTCGTAGGGAGAGATCGATGACCATATTCTCTTCGCCATAGCTGGCAACGATCGAGCCCGTGCAGGTTACTTTCGCGTTGTCGCCTTCTTCCGAGGAAACCGTGCATACCAAGTCGTCCAGTTTGGTCTCAACGGCATTGAATGATTCCAGCGTGGTCAGAGCTTCAGGCTCATAGACAGCGCAGGAGAGACTGCTCACCTGGGCAGAATCTTTGTCTACCAACGCCTGCCACCATGCGGCAACCGCTGCATCAGGACCTGAGGCAGCACAGCTGGAAAGCAACACGACACCCACTAGAATGGCGAGGGTAAACAGGATAATTGTTTTCTTCATGTTCATTACTCCCAAATCAAAAAGATGGCTGATTATAATCCGCCTTACGTCTGAAGGTTTAGAATCAATCCTACTGCTCTAACAATTTCACCCGTGATAGCTTCGGGAATTTCCCCCAACCTCCGATCGAGCCGGCTGATGGAGACGGAACTCACCTGCAGCGCATCGGCTGCCTGTGCGGTTTCTAGGCCACTGTTTAGTACCGGGGGAACACGCACAATCCAGGGAGCCGCTGTATATTTTTCTTTCCATGGAGAAAGCGGCACCACTACACGCAAAGGGATGGTGCCAAGTGCGTCTTCGGAGATGATTACAACTGACCGGGTCAATCCTCCCTGCTTTCCTTTACGCCCAGACAATTCCCATATCTCACCCCGGAACATGTCTATCTACCTGCCGGCGAATCGCTACCATTGGAATAACCAACCAGTTCTCCATCGGCATAATAGGATTCAACCATCTCGCGGGCTGCCCGGGCTAATTGCTCGGATTTCTTCTCTGCAAGGGCTTGGCGGATGAGTTCGCGCAGTAACGCGGAAAGGCTCTTCTTCTCCAGTCTGGCAATTGAAGTGAGTTCTTTCAATTGATCGGGTTCCAGGAGTACCTGGGTTCGAGTTAAAAGTTCTTTTTTCATACATCATTATTATACATCAATTATATTCATACTATTTTTACTAATATATTTACATCATTTTTTATCATTACATAGATTCCATAATAAACCATCGATGACCAAAAACAGCCGTTGGTTTTTATTGTCCGCTTCATCAATTAACATTACAATACACGTATGTCCTCTTCAGTCACCATCCTGGGAGCCGGACCCGCCGGCATGACAGCCGCGCTTTTTGCAGCGCGCGCCGGGCATAAAGTCCAACTCATCGACCGCAACGAGAAAGTTGGACGCAAATTGCTGGTAACAGGAGCCGGGCGTGCCAACCTGACCAACCGCAATATGGACGCGGGACATTATCCTGCTGTTGATCCTTCATGGATGCAAACTGTTATTAACCTGTTCGGACACTCCGATCTCATAGGATTTTTTAAATCGATCGGTATTCTTACCTTTGCCACTCCCGATGGTTGGTGTTACCCTCTCTCCGAATCAGCACAGAGCGTGGTAGATTCCTTCCAAAACGCCCTTCATCTAGCCGGGGTAAAACTACTCCTTGGTCAACATATCACGGCTATACGAAAATCCAATGGTGGTTTTCTGCTTACCAGTGCTGACAAGGTAGACCTCCCTGCTGAACATCTCATCGTCGCTGCCGGAGGTAAAGCCTCCCCTGCACTCGGCTCTACCGGTGACCTATTCTCTTCTTTGCGGGAGTTCGGGCATACAATCAATCCCATACGACCTGCCCTGGCACCGCTCACTGCCGACATGAAAACCTGGCAGAAACTCCGCGGGCTGCGCCTTGACGCCCGTGCCAGTTTATATGAGAACGACATCCTGTTAGCGGAAACCACCGGAAACCTGATTTTCACCGAATGGGGCATGAACGGTCCGGCAGTGATGGATTTAAGCCACCTCGTTTCAGCTCGTCCGGGCACAAAACTGGAATTGCATTTGAACCCGCTTTTTGACCGGGAGGAGGAATTGCGCATTCTCCTTCACGATTTTATACACACCCCAACCCCGTTATCCACCTTGCTTTCTGCTGTGATACCCCCAAAACTATCCGCGGTAATCCTGCCATTGGCAAATCTTCCTGCAAATGTAACCCTGGATCGGCTAAATGACGAACAAGTCGAAAAGGTACTGCGACTGCTTAAAGCCATGCGCTTCAGGATCACCGGGGTACGCGGGTTTGAATACTGCCAGGTGAGCACCGGTGGTGTGCCAACTACTGAAGTTAACCCTTCGACCATGCAATCTCTACAGGTCCCCGGGCTTTCGTTAGCCGGTGAGACCATCGATGTCATCGGCCCCTGTGGAGGCTACAACCTGCAGTTTGCCTTCAGCAGCGGGGCGCTTGCGGGGAAGAACCTTAAATAAAAACCCGGACTCTTGCGAATCCGGGTTTTCTTTCAGTTATTGGGAGTTAATTCCCAGACTTTGAAATCTTCGAACTTACTGATCTGACCGTAAGAATCGCTCTGCCATTCGCTTGCCACCACGCAGACATTTCCCGAATCCTGCCGGGCGCTGAGGTCAAGCTTCATGATAAAGTAACCGTTGAAGTACAAGTAGCCGGTATCTCCAATGGCATACAAAGTGATCTTCTTCGGTGATGTGTCTGCCCATTTGATCGACAGGTTCCCCAGATTTACATCGATGAAGTCGCCGTTTCGGACGTTGACCAGGAACCAGCGGTCATATTGAACTTCAACGCGGTATTGGTCATTGGGTTCCCCGGTATCTCTGAAGTACATTGCAAAGGAATTCGTATAGTTCTGAAAACCCGGTAACGCCGTAAAGGTCACCTCAGCCTTGAAATCCCGAACGTCTACTTCTGCACACCACCCGGCAGTTTTGGTGCTGTCCTGTTTAATCAGTGAATCCGAATATGGACCGTAGATAAGGGTTAGAGTGGCGTTCACCGGGTCGGTAATAGTCTCGGTTTCGCCAGACGGTGCCGGGGCGTCAGTGGGAGCAATAACGGGAGCTTCCGTTGGAAGAATGACCGTTTCAGGTGTAGCCGTTACTACAATATATTGTGGTTCGCTGGTTTTCTTTACACTATCGAATAGTCCACAGGAAATTACAGACAGTGCCAAAAAGGCAAGGATAAAGAAACGCTTGAGCATGGGGCACCTCCAAAAACAGGAAATCGAGATACCTTATTCTACATAGAACTTCTGGAAAATCTTTTTTTTTCTTGTTAATCTAACAATATCGTTAGGAGATTGGATACCCTGCTTCAGTTCTCAGCGCGTGTCAGCCAGTCCTGGATGCGCTTGTCGATCAGGTCGCGCACCTCGCGAAATTTGGGCAAACGAGTTTCTACATCTCCCATTGCTGCAGCCGGATCCTCAAAGAACCAGTGCATCCGATTCCCAGCTTTGACCAATCCGATCGGGCACTTCTTATCCGCTTCATCACAGACTGTGATGAGGTAATCAAACTGTATGTTGCCAACCAGTTCATTTACTTGTTTGGATCGATGCCCTGTCAATGGTTCACCCACTTCTGCCATCACATGGTACGTCAGTGGATTGATCGGCTTCGGTTCGGTGCCGGCGCTAAAAACTTCAAAACAGTCTCCGGCATGTTTTCTCAAAAAGGCTTCTGCCATTTGTGACCGGCAGGAATTTCCGGTGCAGAGAAAAAGAACTGCGGGTTTTGCCATAAACCTCCAGCTATTTATTACAACAGGTTGAGCAGTACCCCAAACAAATAACCTGCCAGCGTGCTCAATACCGCCACTAGGCTCACATAGACGATTGTCTTTTTGCGTCCCATGATGCCATTAAGCACCAATATGGATTGCAGTGAGAGTTCCGGGTCTGCCAGAAGATATGCCAAAAGCGGACCGCGTGCCATCCCCAGATCAAGGAACATTTTTGCCACCGGTACTTCCACCAGGGTTGGGAAGTACATGAAGACGCCAAAGAGCACTCCGACCATATTCGCCCAAATGGTGTTGCTGCCGGCAACTGTGCGCACCCAGTCCTCGGGGATGATCACCTTGACAATGCCGGCGGCGAAAACACCAACGATCAACAAGGGGAAGATCTGCTTTACAAATTTCCAGGCTTCCCAGATCCATTCAGAGAGCTGCTCACGGGTGAACGCCCGTCCGGACAACCAGATGATGGCTGCCAACAGGACAAATTCTCCAATTAGCTTGCCGTTCAGCCCAATGGATAGGGATCCTACTGTCTCACTGGGAGATGCGATGAGGATCGTCAGCCCGACAAGCCCAAGTGCCGTCCACGTCCAGCCGGTCCATTTATCGAAGATATGATTGAATCCCTTCCATGATGCTATACCAATGAAGACCAGCATGAGGATGAGCAGCCCTCCCTGCAAGGTGAGCCCGGCACCCGTGAGAATCGGCAGCAATCCGCTCGCTACTCCATCAGGAAGTGTAATTGTGGCAAAAACCCCGGTAAACAGCTTCACCTGGAGGGTGCCGACCACCAGCATTCCGACGAGGAGGAGCAACATACCCCATACTGCGGGTTTAACTTTTGCGGAGGCTTCAAACCCAGTAGCACCTTCGACGGCTTGCAAGCACTCATTCTCTTCTTTACGGAAGATGCGCGCCATGATCATACCAATGATGATTCCAAAGAAAATGGATAACCCGAGCCGTGCCAGGGCGATATCCAGACCAATAGCGGCCCCGGTGTAAGTGATGGCGAGAATGTTTATGGCTGGTCCCACAAAGAGAAAGGTGATTGCAGGACCCAACCCGGCGCCGCGCTTCCAGATGCCGGCAAATAGCGGCAGGATCGTGCAGGAACACACTGCCAGGATGAACCCCCCCAGCGCAGATGCCGGGTAACTGATCCATTTTGAGGATTTCGGACCCAGGTAGCGTGTGATGGCTTCCTTGGGAATCATCGTGCCCATAAACCCGGCGATGATGAAGGCTGGCACCAGGCACAACAGTACATGCGCCGAAAGATAATCCAGCAGCCCGGTCCAGCCGGACAGTAACAGGCTGCCTACATACTGCAAAATACCATTGAAGGTCATTACTGATTAAACCTGCAATAACCCAACGACTTCACTTTCCGCCGGGATGCGACCGGAGGATACAACCTTGCCATTCACCACCAACCCTGGCGTAGAGAGGATGGGATATTTGGTGATCTCAGCGAAATCGGTCACCTTCTCTATTTCTGCTTCTACTGCATGATCAGCCACAACCTTACGCACGATTTGTTCCAGGCGTTTACAGTTGGCGCAACCTGAACCGAGGATCTTGATATTTAGCATTTTGACTCTCCTTGTCCCATAGTGTATAATACATTCAACATTATGAATATATCAGATTATAGTACCAATTATGAAAAATTGGCGGATGTTTTTTCCCTGCTGGCGCAACCCTCGCGCCTGCAAATCTTGCAACTCATTGGCGATCGTGAGATTTGTGTTTGCCACCTGAAGGCTGCTTTAGGCTACCGCCAGGCATACATCTCGCAGCAATTAATGGGGCTGCGCCAGGCGGGTTACGTTAAGACCCGCCGCCAGGGTCGCAGCATCTATTACTCTCTGGTTGATCCAAACCTGACAAAGATTATCAATTTAACAGCAAACGAACTCGGTATCTC
>ERZ1649853.374-NODE-374-length-18962-cov-6.198815_pt1 | contig 18962 bp, 21 predicted proteins | sample MGYA00575353_ERZ1649853 | MGnify/ENA primary metagenome ERZ1649853 (study PRJEB40853, sample SAMN11349654) | freshwater sediment metagenome | isolation source: river sediment | host: Sediment | place: India: Okhla Barrage, New Delhi | collected 2017-02-21 ...
TGGGGCATTCATCATACCTGTCTTCATCCACAGTTGTGGTTTGTTAGCCCGCTCAAAGTCGGGTAGCATACGACGAAGTTCATCGGATACTACCTTAGCACGTTGCTTCTGATCTGGGATAGCCTTAGCTAGTTGGTCATCCATCATCAAGGCCATTTGATTCTTAGCCCACTGATCCGGCTTAGAGAGAATAGAACCGGCCTTTTCCAAGACCTTATCCACGCCACTCTTCACCAGAGATACATCCTCAATTTCTGCTCTGTGCAAGTTCTGATCTGTAATACCAGTATCATACAAATACTTCTGATAGAATCTAGCACGATCACTGCCTGCCATTGTTTCCGCACTAGCCTTAGCTGCTAGGAACGGTGCTTTAGCTGTTGCTTCCAGTGGATTGCCTACACCAAGTTTAGCTACTGCTTTTGGTTGATGTACCAGTGGAGACATTACCCAAGCCTCATAAACAGACTGAATAGGCTGTGCCATGTTAGGTAGTACCTTAAGCATCTGGAACACGTTAGTAGAGTACCTACCAAGGTTACGGATAGTAGATGCGTTCACGTTAGTACCAAACATCTTAGCAACTGTCTTAGCGGCCTTAATAGCTTGCTTATCCAAGTTAGTAAGCGGATTACCAACACGCCAAATGTTCTCAATAGTTTGATCCATCCAACCAAGAGTATTTACTTTACCAGACTCTTCAAGAGCTTGCCTCAGTTGGGCTGTATCAGCCACAGTCTGCAGTTCAGCAGTCTTACGAGAGATAGAACGAGCATACCGATCAAGACTATCTTTAAGACGTGGTAGACTGTACTTCGACGGAAGATCGTACACGTTATAAGCACCAGTGTAGTCTTTACCAAAAGAACCTACACCGTTGAACATGTTCTGCTCTACATTAATGTCGTTGATAAGCTGTTCAGGACTACGTTCAACAACATCAATCTTACCAACATCATATCCCTCTTTACGCAACAGTTCCTTAACGTCGGGAATCATTTGTTGTAGGTGATGTGGACTAGACGCATCAAAGTTTGTGTTAATCTTCCTACCAGACTTATCAAATACAGCTAGACGATACTCACCGTTAAAGAACGACGGCATATAGTTAGGAGTATATCCAATCTCCGGTTTACCAACAGCTTTAGCAGCTTTGTTATATTCTGCTACAAGAGTATCCAGAGAACTGTTCATAGAGTCCATCAAGTTAGTCATGTTCTGATCGTATCCAAGTGGATCAGTACCAGTACGACGTGCTTGATTACGGGCATTAATGAACTTACCAATGGACTCTTTTGGCAATATATCTAGTTTGTGGATGATAGAGTTTGGATTCAACTTCTGCTTAAGACCAGCAATAGGGCCTGCTTGTTTAAGACCAAAGTTCTTAGACACAAACTCATTGGCCTTATTGATATTAGTTGTGAGTGTCTTAAAGATCATTTCCGGTACAATCTGTTGCTTCTTACCAACGCTGTAGTATTCCCCTACTTTACCCGGAGAGGTAAGTTGTTGTAGGTGAGGAGCATTGGCAATATCATCTTGACTAGCCAACAAAGAGATTACCTTGGGATCATTAAGATCAGGTTTATCGCTAAGCAACAGTTTCTGTACTTCTGGGTCAACCTTGTTACGTTTGAAGAACGCTCCAAAATCAATAAAGCCACTCTGACCTTTAGGACGGAAAGTAGGACTAACCTTTTGAGCAAAGGCAGTACCTTCAGGAGTATAAGCATCGGCACTAGTGAAGCTAAAGTCATCACCAAATGTTTCCTTGGCAAACTTAGCCATCTCTGTACCCACACCTTGTCTCCGGTTGGATTCCTTGGGAATAGCAATATCCCAAGTAGCTGTGCCATCCTCTTTAATTGTCAGAGGAGCACCACCAATCTCTTGACCATTACGATCAATGGCTTGGATATATAGAGAGTCACCATCACGAATAAGTCGTGGTTGAATATCACCAAGTTTAGTTTTTACCCAATTACCTACCTTAGAGATACCCTCAGCAAATACTTCAGGATTAACAGCACCACGTTGTCCTTTAGGCGTCCAAATTTGTTTAGCCCTATTGTTACCTTCAATTACTTGCTCAGCAGTACGTGTAGCAAGAGAACTAATAGGAGATTCAGGAACGACAATCTGTGGAGTGGTTTCTGGGATAGTTGGTTGTTTACCAATGATAGGAACTTCACCACCGATATAACCAGTAGCAGTAGGTTGACGTTGTAGAGATTGTGGATAGAGTCCTTCCAGATCGGGCATCGGAGTAAGTTCAGTTGGTTCCACATCTTTACGCAAGAACTGTGGTACACGCTTCTGTTGTGACTCCAACCATACCTTAGCTTGTTCTGGTGTCATATCCTGTACTACTGGAGTAGTCTCTAGATCAGCCAGAGGAATAGGTTTAGTGGGGTCATACTTGGAAGCAGTAACACGTGCTTGAGCATCATCAAACTCCATCTGAGCCTTTTGTACGGCTTCTTGAGCTTGTCTGATACGCAACTCACTCTTGGCCTTATTGGCCCTAGCGATAGCTTGGTTGAGTCTACGCTGGGCTTGTTGGTATTCTTTAGCCGCTAGTTCAGGATCAACACGAGGAATAGATTCTACTTGTTTTGGAGTAGCTGTAGGTTCTTCCAGAACATTCTCTGTTTTAATCTTACCGGCACCAAACATGTTAGAAAGAGCTTTACCGCCAGCCCCCATACCAGCACCAGTAAGGAACACTTTAAGTTGTTCTTCTGGAGAGAGGGATTCTACTTGTTCTTTATTGGCAATGGCTTTACGGGCAGCCATATCCGCACTAGAGATAGCTAGATTAGCAGCACCACCACCAACAGCGTTACCAAGTAAACCACCACCCAAACGATTTGCTACTTGCTTAAATCCCGGTACACGATTGATAAACGGAATAGCCGTAGCGGCTGTATTAATAGCACCAGAAGCAAGAGCACTCTTATAAGCTGTATCTTCGTCTTCTCCGGCGTTTCTAGCCCCTTGGTAGCGATTTACAACAGCGTTAGCAGCTACAGCAGGCAACGTAGCAATCTGCGCAGGAAGGGCACCTAGAACGCTTTCTCCCATACGTTCTTCACCAGTAGCCCGCATACGTTCTGCTTCTTTGTAAGCCCTAATCATGTCTTCTTCAGACACAATACCAGTAGCTTCAAGAGCAGGTCCCCACAAGCCTGCTCCCATAAGGCCACCTGTACCAGCCAAGTTTTGGAACGTACCTTTAAAGGCGTCACTAGCTTGTTTAATGGACGGAGGAGAAAGTGTTTCTTTAGTCCTGTTCCACAGAGAATTATCAGCACCCTTTTTACTGAGTGCTTGATTAATTGTGTTCTGTTTGTCTCGTTTATCCAGTTGTGTTGGTGCCATATTTTGAGGGCGAAGGCGGCCAGCATTAAATTCAGTTTGAGCATACTGGATAGCTTGTTGCTCAGTAGCACCTTCTGGTGCTGTTACTTCAAATGTAAATCCATTTGGGTGCTTTACTTCAAACACTGGCATTGTGCCTTCTCCTTAAATCAATATTATTTAACTCTTGCACTCCACCCATTAGTGTTACTCTGTGGTTGTTGTGTTGGGGCTTGTTGTGGTGTTGGAACATCTCGTTGAGTTTGTGGTTGGGTGCCCTTAGTGAGCATCTCCAACATCTGGACATCACGACCAGCTCCAGCAGCAGCGGCTTCATAGGGGTCTTGTCTTTCCATGCCTACAGCCATACGTGTAGCATCTGCTTCAGAGAACCCTTGAGACATCAAGTATTGGCGATTGAGCATAAACTTAGTAGGTTTAGTCATACTAGCAGCACGTCCTGAAGCTTGCAGTGCTCCAAGTTGTTCTTTGAGTCCAAGTTGTTCCAACAGCTTAGCTAGTTCAAGACGTTGGTCATTAGTCAATCCAGTGAATGTCATACCACCAATGGTGATAGGTGTTTGGTCACTAGAGATATCATAACCCATAAGCTCCGCTTGACTCTTAGCCGTATCCGCGCGCTGTTTAGAGAGCATACCAGTACGAACTGCACCACGGTATTCTGGATCAAGTTGTTCTTGAATGTTAGCCAGTTGAAGGTCTACTTGAGGACCATACAACCTACGCATGGCCTCCGATTTAGCCACGTCCTCTTGAGCACTAGCATCCCATGTAGGACGCCGTGCAGCCAATTGTTCATTCAACAGTGATTGGTACAGATTAGAGTTCTTACCACTCTCTTGTTGTTGTCGCAGCAACTCTTGAGCAATCATCTGTCGCTCTTGATTCATTGTTGCGGCCGTAATTGGATCAATTGTATTTTCTGTTTGAGCTAGGTCAGCACCAATGGACGGGTCAAAGAAGCCTTTATAAAAGGTTGATGGTGCATCAGGTGTCAAACTGTTTGCATTAAAGTATCCAGCCATAGCTGTTTTCCTTGTGGTGTATTATGAGACGACTATATCACAAACCAAACATTTTGGCAAGAGATGTACCCAAATTAATATTAGCTTGGTTACGAGCACTGCGAGCACTATTGGTAGCTGCCAGAAGGGCTGGATTAGGAGTAGCCAAACCTTGGAGACGATTAGCTTCTTGGTTGTACCATTGCATAGCATTGTCTTGTGCGTTCTTACTAAGTTGATCCAACAAATTACCAGAACCCAAGAAACCACCAGCACTAGCACGTCGTTTGATTGCTTCTTCACTGGCTTTAAGTGCTGCTTGATATGCTGGGTTTTGTTTAATTAGATTTGGATTAGCCATTAGGGCGTTTAGCCTGTTCAGATTATTGTTGTAAGAGTCTGCATACGGACGATACATAGCCTCTGTTTTCTTGAGATTATTACGTGCATTAAGTGCCCCATATGCACCCAACCCAAGACCAACAATGTTCTTACCCATACTCCCACCACCTCCAAAGAGATTGGCTAGAGAGTTGGCACCAGACTCTACACCACTAAACATATTACCCATTGGTGAAGATTGGTCCAGAGATGCTAGGAAGTTAGACCCGGCAAATGGCAGATTATTTACAGAGTCACCCACAGTGCTAAGAGAACCAAAGTCAAAATTGGGAGTAGTAGAACCAATGTTACTGGTTAGGTTTTGTAGGAAATCAGAACCAGCAAAAGGCAGGTCTTTAACTGCATCTCCTACAGTGCTAGTAACATTTGAAAAGGCATCACCAAGCCCATCAAAAATAGAATCAAACATACTGGATAACTCCTATAATGTAGAATACCAAGTATCGTCATCTTTAATGTAGATAAACTTGGTTGTTGCTGTAATTGTGGGAGAGGCCACAGTACCCCCTACACATGTTACAGACACTGTTGTGGTAGTCAGCAGATGTAGTACTTGAATTTCCCCATCTCCCGGATTGTTAGGAAGTATAACTGTAAAATTACCTCCCGCCTCTCCAGACAAGAAGTGGTAAGTTAGACCTGCGAGCAGTTGTAGAGTAGAACCATTACTTTGTGTTGTGTATTTACTGTAGGGATTATTAATGTGTTCTTTTAGTTTAGTAAACCACTGCTGCCAGACTACATCTGTAACCTTATCAATAAACGACGTTGGGGACTGGATGTAAGACATTAGTTCTCTCCCTCATCAACTTCTAGTTCCAAAAACTCAATTCTAACAGGTGCAACTAATGTGCTTACAAGTTTAAATGCCCGCCTTCGGAATGCCCCTAATTGGGTCAAATAACTACGAATACCCAACTGAATAGTTCGTGATGTAGACCATGTAGTATAATCATCATCAGACCAAGATACTTCTAGTGGTGTAGTGGTATTTGACTCATTTTTAGACCAATCCCCAACAATATAAAGTTTAGATAGGAATTTCCTAACAGAACTTCCCAAATCCATAAGGGCAGTTTGCACAGTCATTGTAATTGGTGTGCTTGTTGGGTCGCCAGCTCCGGGAACAGGAGTGATGTCATCTTTCATGTACATACTATTCATTTGATAGATTGTAACATAGTCAGATTTTTGTAGATAAGTAACACCATTCTTTTCACAAGTACGAATCGGATCAAGTTCCCACTCACTCCACAACTTCTCAGTAACATCATACACAAAAGTGTCTGTGTATGTTTTAGGAGAACCGCCAGCCCGATCTTGTTTAATGTAGAGAACATAAAACATGTGACCATCAGCGTGAATGAAATTACCATACATATTTATTGTGTGGTTAGCATTCAAATCAGATTGCCTAATCATATACTCGTTAAGACGACGCTCAATTGGCTCTGTTGATACCGTAGTCAATCGCATGTTTTCAAGAGCACCAATAGTTAAGTTACCAGAGTTATTTCTGGCAACAAACATAATCAAATTCTCTGCTGATGCAATAGATTGCCAATCATAGGCACCTACTTGAAGTACTGCTTGGTCTGTCCTTTTTAGTGGGCTTCCTGTAGCATTGCCGGCATTATAGAAGAACTCAATACTTTTTGTACCAAAAGCCACGATTTGATTAAGCTGTCTGGCAATGGTAACAATACTATCTGTATATTGTTCTGGAGTAATAAAGTTTGTTGGGTCCCAACTAGACGCATCCTCGAGTTTACTGTTATAGATGTGTTTACTTGTAGCAATAAATACATATCCGTCCATAACTACAGGGGTAGGAATATGTGGAGAAGGGAAGTCGGCATCAGTTACGTCTACAACAGTATTACTAGTATTAATTATGTAGGCATTTGTTCCGTTACAAAAAAACAATTTATCAACTGTCCCCTCTTTATATGCAGCAAAGCCTGATCGAGTATTACTACTAGACGAATCAGTATTAATCCCGTTTAGAACACTACCACTCTGTGCATATAGTGTATAACCAGAGGCCGCATAGAGTTTGTTTGTTGCTTCCCAATAAGTAAGCCCACCAGATGTATTTTGAGGAGGAGAAATCCCTGTTGAAGTAGCATAGAATTTCGTCCCCGGCCTATTTTTTACATATAGACGTTTTTGTTGTGTCTCTGGATTATAAACACTTTCAGGATAACAGTTAATAAAGTGTTGATCTTTGTCTGTGTTATCTACCAGATAAGTACTATTTCGAGTTAGAAAATTACCAACTACGGGTACACGTACTCTAGTCATACTAAGCTCCTATTATAGAGATTGTGATGCTGTACCTGACCCCAGATTATCAATCCCTGTAGTTTTTGATTGTTGTGATCCAAGCACATTAGAACCTAGGTAATCATTGGTTCCAGTTGCATTTGTGATATAGTCAATGTTAATGTCTGGAATGTTTGTATTTGGAGTAGTGGTTGTTCCTTTTGGTGGGTCTGTAAACCATTGATACAAACTTTGACCATTACCACCATGAATATTACCAGAAGTACCGGGACTCTTGCCTGAGTTTGCTTCACTCTTAGCTTTAGCACTAAGGAAACTAGAGAGAAGATTACTGCCGATTAAACCCCCCAGTGGCCCCGCCACAGTAGAACCCAAGCCACCACCAATCAACTTACCCAACATACCGGCCAACTGTGATCCAAGAAATCCACCAGTCCAATCGCCTGCTTTTTGTAGTGTTGTTCTGGAATCTAGTGGTCCAAAGTTGTAGGTAATACCAGCAAAGTTAGACGGATCATAAAATCCACCAATACCGTATTTGTTATTCCCAAACATATCAGTGCCCAGTAGTTTTCCACCAAATACTTCGGCATAACTTGAGGGAACAGAACTCCACCCGTCAGGAGTAGACAAATCACGTCCTACATCTGGATTATCTGGAACACCAGCAAAGTTGCCAGAACCACTACCACCATATGTCCCACCACCATAACCACCAAAACCACCTTGAGTACCTACACCACCATACCCATAGCCACCATGTGTCCCACCGGAACCACTGTAGCCGCCGCCGCCTTCACCTTCAGCCATAATTAGTTCCTCGCTTTACCAAAGTAAATAGAAGCATCTTCTGTAAAGATGTTCTCGGTTTCATCAATAATAGTTTGTAGCTTGTTATTAAGATATGCACTACGCTTAATTGGTACACCATACTCATCACAGAGATCACAGGCCAGGCCATACTTAAGTGCTCTGATCCACTCTTGTGGAAAGTCAGGAACATCAGTGGCCGTATCAAAGTCTGCAAAAGGCAAACGAAGATACATTACAATCTTCTGTGTAGCATCTACTGGAACTGGCCAAAGATGAAGAATACCGTAGTCAGTTTGTAGATCATAAAAGAACTGATTAGGATAACCTTGACTCTGCTTATTGTTCAGGTAGAACCAACCAGAACGAGAGATACGATTAAGTGGTACATCGTTATTTGTTTGGTTACGACTAACCAGTTCAGTAATCTCCAGCGGCCTATAATTCAAGAGCAGGTCAGTGGTAGTGTTATATGCACCTTGACCGGGTACTGGAGTAAATTCAAATGGACGAATAGACCATACCGGAAGTCCTAGGTTGGCTTCCCAAGACTTTACCAACAGGTTTAGTGTATCTGCTGCTTCTAATATTTGTGTAGCATTTGGGGTTTCTCCTTGACCAATTGCCCCCACTAAACGTAGTGCACCAGTAATAATCTCGTCTCTATTTTGTGTGTAATTATATGTACTTGCCATATGTTATGTTTCCCATTGTGGTACTGAGCCTGTATCCAAGCCACAAATAGAACAACCAGCTACTGCTTGTCCGGCAATAGCGGATCGTCCAGTAATAGTACATTGTGGATTAATAAACTGTGTATCGTTCTTGGTACGAACCCAAGGAGGTGAAATCTTTTCTCGCACTGGTTTTAGAATCTCTTGTGGATGCCGTGGTTCCCAACAACATTCACAGACCATAAGACCATCCCACGTTTTCTTAAGACTGTAGTTCTTAAACTGTAGACCACAACGATCACAAATAGTATTCCATGCACCAAGTTCAAGTCTAGACTGCATTTATATCACCTTATCCTAGAAATTTAATACCAACTCCACCCAAGACCATAAACACAACTGCAGTAATTACTTTACCAAGAAGTCCTTGAGTAAGTGAGTACAACCAACTATTAGAATCCAATTCACTACGTAGTTCCTGTACGTCCTCTTCAAGAGCACCCACACGTTTTGTCAAATCATCTATGGTTTTGTACTGCATTTTCTGGTGTGCCTCAATAATCGCCAAAGTAGTCATTGCCTCAGCAATTCGATCCACAGCAGTCGATATTAGTGATAGCTTGGCCTCAACTTGATTTAATTTATATTCAAGAAGTTCCTCGTTCATACATAACTACTTACGGGGACGGGGCTTGGATCACAGTCATATTAACGGTGCCAGTGCCAGCAGTAACATTAATACGAATAGCCCTAACAGGGAAAGCATAGTTACCATCTTTAGTACCAGTTTGAGCAACAACTGTTTGATGGTCAATCCAAGTAACTGGACCGCCTACTTGATAAGGATCATCAAGAGTGTGTTGTACAGAATATGTTGCAGTACCTGTTACAGTACACGCAAAAGACAGTTCAAAGGGCTTTGCTCGATAATCCACCGGATAGGTTTGCCCAGCACCTACTCCAGTTTTAGAAATTGTTTTCGGTCGCATTGCTAAGTCTCCAATTATTGTTCAATGACTAGCTTAACAGAAGAGATAACGTAATTACCTCCTACAGCTTGTAGGGTAGTAGTAACACCGTCTGTAGCAGCAAATCCGTTCTGGTCAACAGCAATAATCTCGATAAACGTAAAGTAATCATTTGGATTTGTTACTGGTCTATTTGCGACCAACACATCACTTTGCGTAAGTGTATATGTGTTAATCAAACCCCTGTTTGTTGCTCCACCAGTAAAAGCACCCACAAAAGAAATCTTAATGGTTGCAGAGAGGTTTTCGTTATAGACTGCTAGTTTATCAGTAGTTAGATTAAAGAACGGATTGTTAGTTAGGCTAGTGCCACTAGTGGGTGTAATTGCTTTAAGAGCAGTTACTAGATTCAGTGGTGTTGCCGTAGTCACACTTAGACTCAACCCAGACCAGTATGTTTCAGATTTACGTCGAGGTTGTGGTGGTACATAATTCAGATCAGATGCCATGTCTTCTCCAAAGAAAAAGGGGAGCCAGAGTGTTTATTTCTGAACTCCCCTCTTGGGTATTAATTACTACCGTAGTTGCTCATTGTTTCCAGAGATACCAACCAAGGACCACCAGAAGTAGAGGGTGTACCTGTTTCTACGTAGCGTACTTGGATCGGGGCATCAAGTTTAGAACTAAAGATTTGTGGAGAAATATCAACAGCACTAAAGCCATACTTAGATGTTTTAACATCAATAGAAGCAATAACAGTGCTACCAGTCTTTTCAATCAACTGTACAACAGCACTAGTACCAGCATCACTCAACGGACCAAGAGACTGGACAGTTAGATGACTTGGGGTAAGGTGCGGAGGAACAATGAATGCGTCAGTAGCTGTAGTGTCAGTACGAGCACACCGGGCAAACTTAAAAATACCAGAGGCAGTGTTACTTGTTGCTTTAATTGCTTGACCCGTTACCGGGACAGGATAAGCCATAATTGAACCTCCTTATTAAGCACCAGCCGAACCGTAGATTGCACGCGGATCAGTCCAGCCGAAGGAGTAACGACCTGTAGCCTTAAACTTGGCGTTCTCGGTATCAAAGTCATTATCCATATCGAAGGAGTCTGCCTTACGTTCAAAGTACTTCAGACCATCAGGACAATCAGTACGAATAAACCAAGCATCCGGGTCAGTCAGATAGTTGTTAACAACAATGTCCTGAGTCATGCGACCAGTTTCACGCAGAGCGTTAACATCATTGGTATCAGTACCCGGACGATATTCAGTCTTCAGGATACGAGTGGCTTCAAATTCCAGTTCAGCCGGGATAATCAGCTTAGTCGGACGCAGAGCAATACGCAGACCACGATCATTGGTAAACTTACGAATGTCAATGTAGGCTTGTTCCAGAGCTGCTTCAGACAGATCAGACGGAACGGCGATTTGGTTAGACCAAGTACCACCAGAGACATTCGGGTGAGCCGAACTAATCATCGACTGACCATCACCACCAACCTGAGAACCACTGAAGGCCAAGTTGTAGACGTTAGCACCAATCAACTCTTTAGTCTGACGCATCGAAAAGGCCAGAGCCTTAGCTCGCTTCTGTGCAACAACGTCGTACAGATCATCGTCAAAAGCTTCACGAGACACAGTAAAGCCCAGACCGTAGTTAACGTGGCGATACCGAGTTACAAAGCCTTGTTGAGCAGTGTCGTATTGAATCGGAGCAGCTTCCGGCTTGACTTGAGCCAGACCAAAGCCAGAAGTACCAACATCTTCTTCGTAGTTACGTGTCGATGTGTTTTTATCAAACAGCTTGTCCCATTGAGGTTCAAACTCTTTATATGCTTGGCCATACCACGCGTTGACGCCCGGCCAAAGGGCTTTTGCAAACGAGCCAGTATTAATAACAGACATGTGTTAGTTCCTTATATTTGTTCTAGATATAGCTAAGCTTAAACACCAGCTACTTGATTAGCGAACTGGTGACGGTTAAACTGTACCAGAACCTTAGCGTTGTTACTTGCAATATCGTTGTCCACACGCTGTGGGAAACCAACAATCTTGAAGCCGTGAGTAGCAGTAGTAGCAATGGTAGCACTATCAACCTGCTCACCGGACTGGCCAGTTACAGCCGAACCAGCAACTGCCAACGAGATTTGTACGTTAGAACCCGGAGCACCTGTACCAGTAGCGCCTGTGGCTTGTACTTCCATAACAACTTGCGGATTGTCTACAATCAAAGCATACCGAGCAGTCGATGCTGGGCGATGACGAAGTTTCAGGTTATCGGGATCAGCAAGGAAACCAACAACAACACCCACAGGAACATCACTAACAGCAGTAACCGTAGTAACAATCGGTACACCATCAGCATTCGATTCACCTGTGAGTTTTACAATGTCACCAACAAAGGTAGCGGTAGCATCAGTGGCCGGAATAAAGTATTGACGTGTTTGTTCGGTAACAGCACCTGCGAAATCACCAACTACCTTAAAACCAGCCGGAGCGTTTTTATTAGGCATAAGTTTTACATCTCCAAAAATTAATTAATCGTGAGGCGGCCAGTACCACTCTCAACACCAGCTTTCATGGCTTCCTCAGTCTCCCTAACGGCGATCAACTTAGCGGCTTGGTCTTGTTCGTACCATTCCCGAGTAATGCGCATCAAAAAGAGAGTAGTGCCATTTCCACCATGACGGGTTACTGCAGCACCAATAGATCGTGGATCGCTTGGGTCAGTGCCGTCGCCTACTTCCATGTGCGGATCAATAACAAATTCATAACCCGCTTGGAGGAATTTAGAAATACGATCTACCGTATCATTAACCCACCGATATACGAAGTTCGGATCAGCATTGGTAATAGTCAGAATATTACGGGCTTCACCAGATACTGGAATACGAGTAGGGCGTTCTGTATTACGATCTGCTACACTCTTTGTGCGATTATTAGTAGTCATCTATATTATCCTCAGCCTTTAGCTTGAATGTCTTTCAAATATTGTTCTTTGGTCATTACACCAAGTTTAACAAACTTCTCCATTACTCGTTTTTGTTCAGGAGTGAGGTTAGGAGTTTGGGCGTTTGCCTTATTGGTTGCAGTACCAGCCGGAGCACTTGTTACCTTGGAGTGAGTCTCTTTTTGTTTAGAGAACTCAGTGGCAACTTTACGTGCTACATGCTGTAGTACAGCTACTTGTTGTGCCTTGGTGGCAGTCTTGAGGTCAATGCCATTTGCTACAGCATAATCATAACCAACTTGATCTGCGTAGACTCGTTTTTGTGTGTCCTCAATGTACCACGGATTGTATGCAAGGAATTCTTGAAATACAAGACTAGGTTCACTTTTCTCTTGGTTAGCAGCAGCTTTTTGACGTTCTGCAGTCCACTGTTCACGGAGTTGTTCTTCAGCATTCTCAGCTTGCAGGAAAGCAGACTTATCACCAATTTCAAGTGCCTCAGCTTTTTGAGACTTAACAGCAGCAAGAGCTTGCTTATATGCCGTTTCTCGAATGGTTTCATTGTGCTTCTTAATGTCCTCAAGAGCTTGACGTACTTCCTTCAGTTCATGACTCTGACTCTTAATACGTTCAAACAGTTCCCCACGACGGTTAAACTCTTTATAGTCATACCAGTCTTCGGGATCACCAGTAAATTCCTCTTTAGGACGCCAGCCAGCAGCACGTGCTCGTTGTTCAGCAGGAGAGATTTCTGGTGTCTGTGTTTCTTGCTCTTGTGCCTCAACGGCTACACCTTCACCAAGATTAGTTTGTACTTCATCTGTCATTTCAGTCTTCCTTTACAATCGACAACACATCATTGTCATTAATCAATACATATTCTTTATCCGTCTTAGGATCAACAATACGCTTACCAGCATACTTGGCATACAGCACTTTATCACCCACAGTAGCCCAAGGCTTACCATCAGCAAATCCGTTCCAAGCAATTGGACCAATTTTAATTAGTGTACCAATGTCAGTAGCAAGTCGCTCTTGCTTTAGTGTGACATCAGCAATAATAATACCACTCTCTGTGGTAGTCTCAATTGGCTTGGGTTCTACCAAGAGAAAATACCCTACAGGTTCAAGGCTAGTTACATTATCCATTGTTTGTTACCTCATTCATATAATCAAGAACACTTTGGAAAGCTTGACACTGGCCAATAGCCCGTGCATTTTGTTGCATAGAACCCCCCGGATGACTGTCCGTATAGGCTCCATTTGCCCACATTTCCATAAGATCGTTCATGTGCTTTATGATATCTTGTTTAACAAGTTGGGTAACTGGATTAGTTTTCCACTGCAAAATATCTTCAGTCGTTACTGTCTGTTGGTGCATTTTGTTGTTTCCTCTCTGCGGAAGTTATATCTAGTTGTTTATGAGTATCACGTTGATCTCGATCCAGTTGTGCATTCATCTGTGCAGTGTGGCGATCCAACATACTCATGTCGTTATCAAAGCTTTGTTGTTCATTTTGAGACTGGTGTTGCAGAAGTCCTTGGAAAGCTTCAAACATAGTTTGGAACTGTGCAATCTGAGCACTTTGTTGTTCCGTTTGAGCCTTATAGAGGGACAGCATTGCATTAGCCTCTTTAAGAGCATTATCGTACTGTTGTGCCTGTGCCTTAAGTTCAAGTTCAGCGGATTCTTTTTGCTGTTTCCACTGTTGTTCTTGTTGCTTAAGTGTGATTTCAGGATCAGGCTGCGGAGGCTGTACTTCCGTAAGCTTCTCAATACCCGGTTGATTTTGAGCAGTGAGAATTCGTTTAATCGCTTCTTGTGGATTAATGAGGCCAGTAGGAAGTAGTTGCATAAGAGCCTGTGACTTAGCCATACGCTGTTCTTCAGTAGCTACTTGAGGATCAGCACCCGGAATAACGTCAATGTTAACATCACGATAATCATCTACAGTAATCACACCACCAGTATCCAGACCGAGTACATGGAACTCCTCTGTAGGAGGAAGGTGCTTGGCATTCAGCACAAACATCTTCTTGTACTCTTTACCCAGAGAACGGTAGATACGTTTGTAGATGGAGTTAAAGATTTTCATACCTTGTTCTACTGATTGTACTGCTACAGTAGCCTTGGTATTTTGACCGGGTATACCACCAACCATCATCTCAGATACAGAGGAGATTTCTCGACCTGCTTGAATCATCAACTCCAACAGTTGGAACAGTACACCGCTCGGCTCACGTACAGGCATGGGGAACACACCCTTCTTAATGTCGTCAGCACTAGAGTTAATTACTTTCCACTCACCCGGACGGAACATATTGTCCCCACCCTTAATCTTAACTTGACGGCTCAAAAACCCTGCTTGTAGATTTGACAGAGTACCAGCATCAATCAGTTGATTAATAAGTGTGTTAACAGTGTTGTTAATGGGACTGAGTAGAATACCAAAACCAATGTCGTAAAACGAACCATCAGGATTGGGAATAAAAGAGAACTTAGTGAAGTAGTGTTCTGGAATGATACGACGAAGTGTTTGATCTTCGTTTACCTCAATCCCCTCTTCACTATATCGAGCAACAATACGGAGTACTTTACGGCTTACAGCGTCTACTACAACGATATATGGTTCTTTATAACCATCATCATCCAAGTCCAAGAAGCAATGTTGTTCCAGTAGAATACGTGGAAGGTCTTCTTGAGCTGTAGTAGTATCTGTAACACCCATTCGTTTGTTAATTGTGTCCAAGAAATCTTGATCTACTACAGATGCGCTACCAAGATCAACATCTCGATAGACCCCAGACATCTGCTTTTCTTTCACCTCATTCTGGCTCAATACCATTACATGAGTGATACGAATAGCAGTTTCTAGGGAAGTCGCATAATAGTTAACAACCAAGTTCTTTGGAAACACAATATCAGAACAGTTGTACTCTTTAATAGGATCGTAGTATGTCTTTTTAAACATACACCCAACAATAGGAAGAGAGAGCAGGAGTTTATCCATACCCTCTTCCCAATCAGGATTTTTAACCAATAATTGATAAGACATGTGCTTACCAATACGAATTGCTTTTTCAGCAGCAAGCCCTTGCGGATCAAGCCCAATAACGCGGGCTTTAACAACGTCAGTATCACCAAGGATAGAAGCGTAAGACCTAGCTTGAAACTGCATTGCACCCAGTGTCAGCAGAGGATACTTAACATTTGCAGCACCTTGCCACGGAAAACTCTTTTCCTGAGTAATCTGAAGAGCAAGGTCCATCCAATCATCAATACGTCGTTCCCATTCTTCACGACTGTTTTGATCTGTTATGTAGCCATCAATCAAATCTTTGGCAATTTCTTCCAGTTTCTCATCGTCTAAATCTACAGCAATATTTGTAGACTTGGCAAACTCGTGTAGTTTAGAAATGTTAGTAGTCATAACTCCTTAGTATCCTGTGGATTGGCACCTACCATCACCAAAAGACCCATAAGAACGAGCTTGTTCCAACTCATCTTCATAGTCTTCGTCGTTGATCTCTTCTTCTGACTTCCCCTCGATAACCTTATCAAGAGTTAAACCAAGCCATGCTGTTGCATCCACTTGGTCATCGTGCTTATCTCTGGGGAATCGTAGCAATTCTGATTCATAATCATCATACCACTCAGAGTCTTTGTAGAAACGAACACCACCAGAACGAAGTCGAGCTTGAAAAGACCGTGCCCGTGAGATTTTATCTTTGGTAGGAACCATTGGGTTTAAATTGATGTAGACATTACGTTTCATCATCTCTTGTCTCAGTACAGGACCAAGAGACTTTTCAATAGCGCCAGCTTCTACTGTAAACAGTTCTGGTTGATATTTCTGTTGAATCTGAAACATAATCTCAATAATAGCTAGTGAATCTGTTCGTTCTCGAATTACATCCACAATGTACATCATACCACTAGCATCAACAGCACTAACTACAAAAACAGAGTAATCACTCTTTTCTTTTTCTGTAATAGCGAAGTCACTAGCTGCATAAAATGTGTATTCACGAGGATGCTCAGAGATACGACGTAAACTTTGGTCAGAAATAGGAATGAAATCCTGTTTCTTAAAGAACGCATTAGATTCATCAAGAGGATTATTTAGATATTCTTGGGAGTACATGTCTAAAGTACCTTGATAACGATACTCTTCTTTTGTACGAATCCAGTGTTCTTTATTAAACTTAGATTCCCATAAAAGCAAACTGTAATCTGGACTATGTGCTCGATACTTAACGGCTAACCAAGGCCGTCGTGTATCTGTACTCCATACTTTAATGGGCGTAGAGTGTGTGTATTTTCTGTCGTGTTCCTTTGGCATGAGGTTCTCTAGGAGAGAATCCATGTGAAGAATAGTACCTACGTATCGTACAAGCCCTGTAGCACTACGAGAAGGAAGTAAAGCACCTACAAACCATCGTTTCATTTTATCACGACGATCTTTATTCATTACTGCTTCGTCATCTTCCAAATCGTCAATAACAATTAGATTAGGACGCTTAGAATCCCACTTCAAACCACGAAGCTTTTGTTCTGCACCCTTAGCAAGAATACGGAACTGTGTTCCATCAGCAAATTGACCAATCGTATCTGTCTCAGAATCCTTGATAAGAACGATCTTACCAAAGAGAGCATGGATATCATCATTTTCAGCTAGTTCTTTTTTAATATCACCAAGGAACAGAACTGACTGTGTTTCTGTCGCAGAGACAATCATGGCAAAGTCTCGTACACGAAAGAGGATACACGCCAGTGTATAGGCAAAAGTAATAGCAGTTGATTTTGCATGTCCTCGTGGTGCAGCAATTGCTACATTTGGATGTGGACTACAGCATAGTTCCCACCATTCTTTGTGGCATTCTGGGGACTCTGTAGCGGCATCAAACTTGTGGATTAGACAGGTATTAACTAGTCCTTGAATGATGTCTGGTGTTAGCTTAACCCCCGTTGTGCTACTCATTTCCGCTTAGTACCCATAGACATTAGAGAACCAGCAGACTCAGCCTTTTTACGAAGAGCTTCTTTACGAAGATTGGTTTTAGCAGATACTACACGAATATTAGACTTAGAATTAGTACCACCTTTTACAAGGGGTTTAATGTGATCAGCTTGACGGGAATCACCAACCTTAAGACCTGCTTCTCGACGAGCACTGTTACGAGCAGCTCTATCTTTTACACGGTTAGGTTTCTTTTTGTGTTCCCAAGCCAACTCACGCTTATAATCACGTTTTCCATTAGACATGAACGGCAAAGTCATCTCCTTCAATTTCGGTGGGTTCCACATCAATAACTTCAGGAGTAGTGATGCGTTTACCTTTAGCAAAGTTCTCAAAGTTCTTAGCCAGTTCTTTGAGCTTGTTGTTGGTGTCAATTTCTTCTACTTTATCTTCTTCACGATCTGTGATCTTAACTTGGAGATCAAGTAGTTTAGTAGTAGCATCAAGAGCGATACGAGCACTAACTGGGATTCGTTTCTCTGTTCCAGTACGTTGGTCAAACACATAGTCACCGTTTATTAAACGATCTCCTAGGGTTTCTACTGACTTATCAACTAGACGAGAGATACGAGCCACTTTGGCTGCTTTGTCTTGTTTGTTAAGAGCGACAACCGCCTTAGACCACCAAGGAGATGCTTTCCATCTGTAGAGTGTTTGAACTGGTACATTGGACATCTCGGAGATGTGCTCCATAGAGAGTCCAGTCATAAACAGGTTAACGACTTCCAGCTTCTTCGCATCAGAGTGTCTCGTTAACGACGAGTAACTCGGAGTAGAGGAGTGTGTAGTCATTAGTAACCTTTTGTAAGTTGATATAACCAATATATAGTAATAAGAGACGGATGTCAAGTATTATTTTAAGAATACGTACTAGTATTATTTTTAAAGAGACAGTACTATATAGTGAAACTTAGAGATAGTAGTATCATCTCTTAGTTGAACAGTTATACTCGAAGGAGAAGATTGTCTTTGTCTTCGACTGAAGAGGATAGCTATGTGAAGTTCACAAGCGCAGGTGTTGCGCTATTAGAGTAGACTAACCGTAGCTCCTCAAAGCGAAGGTTAGGATACTATTAGTAGATATAGTTTAGATTTTAAGGTTACTTAAAATATAAATACAATTATCCTCTCTAAAAGTGAACTTGTTATGTAGTTTAGCTTTTGTTTTTTATGTGTAGTATGTTATGTTTTATATCGTTATACTACATAACTAGTTTACCATATTTTTAAATAAATGTCAATACCCTAACTACAGATATTTTATAGAAAGTTGATAAGGTGTTGAACATATGGAGAATTTAGAGACATCTGAGCAAGGGTCTTCTCCTTGCGAGTGTTTAGTCCCTAAAGATAAACACGAGCTTATAATACTATATAAACAAACTAACACTCTCCCCGATTGATAACTCTACGAGTTATGTACGCTTTAGTCAAGAACAAGACCGGGGGGGGGGGG
>ERZ1649853.375-NODE-375-length-18936-cov-7.293893_pt1 | contig 18936 bp, 12 predicted proteins | sample MGYA00575353_ERZ1649853 | MGnify/ENA primary metagenome ERZ1649853 (study PRJEB40853, sample SAMN11349654) | freshwater sediment metagenome | isolation source: river sediment | host: Sediment | place: India: Okhla Barrage, New Delhi | collected 2017-02-21 ...
ACTCTCAAGGCTGGCGCCGTGAACCGGGCTTAGCTACCTCAGCAGATAAGGTGGACTGCGCATGCGCTCTTATCATGATTTCGGAGAGCACAGGCTCATCATGACCGAGAAAGCCTCTGCCTGAGCTCTGAAAGCCTCTCGAGGTCCAGCTCGAAGGCCATAATCGGGTACTTGAGCTCGAACGCCTCGATCGTGGAGGGTGCGACCTCTCCGAACACGCCCACCGCACTGCCGTTCACCGTTACCTCTGCGCATCTGCCCCTGACGAAGCTCGGATGTTCGACAGCGCGCACGTCGCAAGGGAGTCCGAGGCCGGACAGGACGGCCTGTACGACGGATTTCGACTCGGTGAAGCTCGCCTTCGCGTGTATCGCAGCACCTGCGAGCAGCGTCCTGTTCATGCCAGTTCTCACGACCTCGCCCACGTCGAAGATCCTCTGGGGCAGCTCCCTGTGCTTGTTCTTTCTGAGGATGGTCATGAGGCTGGGGATCAGGGACGTGCGGAGTAGCATGTGCTCCTCGCTCACGGGGTTCATGACCGCGATCGCGTGCTCGTCCACCGGGAGGTTCATCGAATGGTACTGGTCTTTCGGGTTTGAGAGGGACAGCGTGACGACCTCGGAGTATCCGAGGCCTATCATCATCGGCTTGACCGAGTTGGCCCACGAAATCGAGGGTTCCTCGGAGCCGAACGTGGCCATCTTCGGAAGGCTGTGCCCGAACTTCTCGAATCCAAGCCCGACGGCAACATCCTCCACGAGGTCGACCGGGTGAAGCATGTCCGCTCTGTACCTAGGCACGAGCACTTCGAGCCCGTCCTTCCCCTCGGCCGCTCCGTGGCCCATCTTCTTGAGGGCTTCCACCATCTCCTGCGCGGGCAGGGAGGTCCCTATCCAGCGGTTCACATAAGTCGGGTCCACAGAGAGCTTAATCGGGGTGAGGTCGGGAGCGATGTGCGTGTCCCCGTCCTGGAGTATCTTGATGCTCTTGATCCTGCCGCCGCGCTCGGCGAGGGCGGTCGTGAGTATGTTGACCGCGGTGGTCACCGCGTTGATGTCAGTACCGGTGCAGTCGACGAATATGTCCTTTGTTTCCTCGGTGATGGCCGTCGTGATCCCGTTGATGATGGGCGGGAGCGAGAGCACCTCGCCCTCCCTGTCGACTATCATCGGATACCTGTCTTTTCCCTGGAGCACGAACGCGTACGCGACTCCCTTGTCATGCTCCCTCAGTATCTCCGCCGGGGTCATCTTCTTCGAGCCCTGGAGAGGCACAAACGACATCTCGTCCGGGCGCACGCCCTTGTAAGTGAACGGCGGCTTGACGGTCCTGAAGTCGTGGATCCCTATGGCGACCTTCCTCCTGTTCCTGCCCAGGGTGAGGTGGAGTTTCTCCTGAAGGTCCATCATCGACTTGATGAGGGGGTCGGTTATCTCGTTCCCCTCAACCAGCGCGGACCAGATGAACGGCCGGACATGCTTGACGGACGGGTCCACGACAAGCTCGACATCGGACGCCTCCACCGCATACGACCTCAGACCGGGCTCGAACCCGAGGAACGCCCTCAAGGCCCTCGCGACCCCTTCGACGGAGTACAGGTCGGGCCTGTCAGGGAAGAACTCAAAGGACATCTCGTCCGAGTCGTCCGGGGCGGATTGGAGGTCTGCACCTATCATGGGCAGTCTCTCCCTGATGACGTCTCGGCTGACGTCCCTGCCCATGAGTTCGACAAGGTCGGAGTAGCTGAAGTTGATGACTGGCATTGACCAGGAAGCCTCGCAAAGGAAACGGCTGCGGATATAATAAGCTTGTCAGAACGCGGTTGCGGGAGCCTAGTCAGGAACCGGGCTGGAGGCCTCGTCGGGCCTCTTCCTGGTCTCTCCGACGAACAGCACGATGATCGAGGTTGCCACAGCGAGCGCGAAGGTGCACATCATGATGGGTGCTTCCGGGCTGATCGCCTCGTACGCCCAGCCCAGCAGAGAGAACCCGACGATGTTCCCCACTCCTTGAACCATCGAGTACGCGCCCATCACCCTGCCGCGCTCTTCCTTGAGCATGACGTCTGCAAGCATAGCTCCTACGGACGGGTTGGACATCGCGGCCCCGAACTCCTCGAAGGCTATCAGCAAGAAGACCTGCCACACCTCCGTGATGAAGACCATCATGCCCAGCCCACAGGCCATTATGGCCCCGCCCAGTATCATGAAGGGCCGCCGACCGTGTCTGTCGGACATCATCCCGAAAGGTATCGTCGCAAGGACCATGACAAGAGTGCCCACGGTCAATACGAGGCCGACCTCAGTCTCAGTCATGTCGAGCCTGTCGTACCAGAACAGTATCAGGCCAAGGTTCCAGAGACCCTGGACGATGCCCATGACGAACCCCCTGGTGGTCACCGCGTAGAGCGCGCGGTTCAACGCCGCATTTCGCTTCCAAGACTGGAACATCGAGAACATCGAAGGCTTCTCCTCGATCACCCTGGTCCTCGGCGCCTTGATCATCATTGTGAGCACGGCACAGGCGACCGCGAGGACGGCGGCAACATAGAACGGGTAGTAGAACCCCAGTTCCCCTGCTAGCACGCCTCCGAGTCCCGGCCCGCCTAGGCCGCCGACGAGCTGAGCTGTCCCCTCCGCGCCCATCGCGACTCCCCGCTTGCTCTCAGGCACTAGGTCCACAGTCAGCGCAAAAGCAGCAGGGGTCACGAGCGCCGCGCCGAAGCCTTCGAGCGCCCGCAGTATTGCGAACTGGTACATGTCGGTTATGAACGCGAGGGCCAGGGTCGTGACACCGAAGATCAGGATGCCTGAGATTATCAGGGGCTTCCTGCCGATCTTGTCCGCCCACAGCCCTGCGGGCAACATGAACACGGCGAAGGTGACCGCGAAGAGCGAGTACACGAGGCCAATCTGCGACTCGGTCATCCCGAGGTTGTCCCCGGCGAACTTGGGTATGATGGGAGTCAATATACCGAACCCGAGCGACACTACCGCCAGCGACGCCAGGAGTATCGAGAAGTCTCTGGATATTGCGAGCGCGGCCAGCCGACTGGTCGGCTTCTTGGCATTGTTGAGAGTCTCTTCCATCTTTCCGCCGGATTCCGGATCCGTGGTCATCGGTGTGCTCCTGATCGGTCACTGGTGGCACGTTCTTGGCCACATTTACGCGTGGCGGCCATGACAGGCAAAAATATAAGGCTACCCAACCTAAATCAAGTGGACGACCCAGCCGAGCGCTGGTTCTGCATCATCGGTGGCGGGAAATGATCAAGGACAAGGTCAAGACCGGGGTCCCCGGGCTTGACGAGATGTTGGACGGTGGCCTCATCCCCGGCCGGGTCTACGCCGTTTCAGGAACATCTGGGACGGGCAAGACCACGCTTGCGATGCAGTTCCTGCTCGAAGGCGTGAAGTCCGGCGAGAGGGTTCTTTACATCGCCCTTGACGAGCCCCCGAACGAGGTCCGCCTCAACATGAAGTCCTATGGTTGGGATGTCGGGCGAGTCCAGGTCTTTGACGCCACCCCGGACGTCATGAGCTACGACAGGACGCCGGTCAGGGACGTGTCGACCGAGCGGAAGGTCGTGTACTTCAGGGACCTCCCCGACACGGTCAGGCTCACCTCGGAGAAATCCCCTGCTGACATGACTGTCAACACGATCCAGGAGCTGGTAAGGCAGGAGATGAAGGTCAGGAAGTACTCCCGGATAGTCGTGGATTCTCTGACTTCGCTCAGGTTCTTCTACATACGGACGAGCGAGGAGAACGCGAGCCTCATATCGTTCCTTAGGTTGCTGTCGGACATCGGGGTCACGAGCCTGCTGACCGTCCACCTGCCGGAGGTTTCCAGGCCCGATGTCGAGATACACATGGCCAGGGGAGAGATCAGGCTGCACAAGTGGTACGACGGGCGTGGGCTCATCAGGGGGATAACCGTCGAGAAATACAGGGGCTCTTCGCACGACCACAGGTTGAGGATGATCAAGATCACGAGCACGGGTGTCGTGGTGAAGAGTCCGCCTGCGGAGAAGAAAACCAGAACCGCGGACGACCAGCATGGAGCCGAAGACCGTGTCCCTGATTCGGAGGAGCTGCCCCCGCCTCCCGACGACGTCGTTCAGGAGCCGGTTCACCAGCCTCCGCCGGATCGGCAGGATCAGATACCTCCGGCTCCGCCTGGCGCAGGTCAGAACGGGACGGAGGGGGGCACATGAGAGACCTCCTGACGGACCGGATCAGCACTGGCATCCCGGGCCTAGACGCGATGCTCGGGGGAGGGCTCATAGCAGGCAGGCCGTACGTCGTCTCGGGCACCACGGGCGCAGGCAAGACCATGCTCGGCATCCAGTTCCTTCACCAAGGGGTGAAGCAGGGTGAGAGGGCCCTGCTTGTCGCGGTCGACGAACCCCCATCGGAGATCAGGGAGAATGTGCGCGCGCTCGGCTGGGACGTGGGCAAGATAAGGATTCTGGACGTTCATCCGGCCTCAAAGGCATTCAACAAGCGGGTGTCCCTGGTCGAGGTGGCTGCACAGAGGAGTGTAGGCGCGCTCAGGGAGATGGGTGCTGGCGCCCGAGACGAGGCCATGAAGCAGGTCATGCCCGACATATCTATCCAGTCGCTGCAGCTCATGCTCAAGCAGGAGCTACAGGAGACGTCCTATTCGAGGGTCGTGGTTGACTCCCTGACATCCCTCAAGAAGCTCTCGGAGAACCAGGAGGACAAGGCATCCGGCATCATGTCCCTGCTCAGGTTCATCGCAGAGACTGGCGTCACAGCGCTCATCGTGACCGACCTGCCGGACCCGACTGAGCTGGAGCCGGAGCTGTTCCTCTGCAGAGGGGAGATAAGGCTTCACAAGAGGATGGTCTCCAGCAGGCTGGACAGGTGGGTCACCGTCGAGAAATTGAGGGGCTCCGCCCACGACACGATGCCCCGCCCGATGACCATCTCGGAAGTCGGGCTCACAGTGGACCCGGACAGGAAGATACCGAAGAACTCGATGCGGGTGCTCCAGGCATTCACCCAGTTCGCCAGGTGATTCGCCCGCACTAGCTTATTTACCGCGGAAAGCCTTCGGGTGGCCGCGGATACCATGAAGAAGTCGACTCTTCCAGTAGTTGAGGTCTCTGGAAAGCCCTACGAGCTCGGCAGGGCCGCCGGCAAGAAATGCGCTCAGAAGGCGGTCGTCTACAAGAAGAGCATCTCGGAGTCAGTACTCTACTACACTGGCCAGTCCTGGGACAAGGCCATCAGAAGGGCCAAGCTCTACCTGCCGTTCGCGGAGGAGTTCTGCCCGGACTATGTGGAGGAGCTCAGGGGATACGCTGAGGGCTCGAAGCTGCCCTTCGACGAGGTCTTCACATTCTGCTGCCACGAGCTCCTCTCCCCTCAGGGGTTCAAGGGCTGCACGGACATCGTCGTGAACGGCGACATCACCGAAGACGGGCACGTGCTGGCCGCCCACAATGAGGACTGGTCAGGCGATGCACTTGCGACCGTGGTGCTGCTCCACGCGAAGCCCGCGGGCAAGCCCGAGTTCTTCACCACATCCTACGCCGGGATACTCCCGTCATGCGGGATGAACAGCGCAGGGATCAGCCTCACCGGGAATGCGTTGAGTCCGAACGACGTCAGGCTCGGGATACCGAAGATATTCCCCGTCAGGAAGGTCATGGAAGCGCGCAGGATCGGCGAGGCGCTCGAGTGGGCGGCTCCTGATGAGCGGGCGTCGAGCTACAACAACATCGTCACGGACAGGAACGGAGAGATCTACTCCTTGGAAGGGTCCGCGACGGACTGCGCGAGGATCTACGGCATAGACGGGTACCTCGTCCACACGAACCACTACACCGCGCCGAAGATGGAGAAGTTCGAGGCCGAACCCAACGCCATGTCTTGCTCGATCTTCAGGTTCAACCGCGCACTGAGACTGATCGAGAGACAGCTGGGAACGGTCACCGTCGAGTCGATGAAGTCGATTCTCAGGGACCATGTGAACAGGCCGGGGTCGATCTGCAGACACGCGGAGCCTGGCAAGCATTCCTTGGACGTCTCGGAGACGATTTTCTCAATCATTTACGACCTGACGGATTTGGAGGCTCATGTGCTGAAGGGCAAGCCTTGCGCAGGAGAGTACGAGACCTTCTCCCTCAAGGGCTGACCGAGGTGCTGGCGCGCCCATGGAAAGTATTTAATGCACATCACCTTATTGCGCAGAAGCCGCCTAGGGCCCATAGCTTAGCATGGTTGGAGCACCCGGCTGATAACCGGGAGGTCACCGGTTCGAATCCGGTTGGGCCCACTCCCGGTTTTTCGCTCTCCCCCCTCAGCGACGCTTTGTCTTGACCTTCTTGGCTTTGGGTTTCCGGTACTTCTCCGGGATCCTCATCTTGAACCTGCAGACGTCGTCCCCCCACAGGACGGACTTCAGGACCGTCGTCTTGACAGGCGCCCCGAACGCCACCTCGAAGGGCTTCTTCTCGTACCCGGCGCTGCAGTAGCAGAAGTCTGGCGGGATCTTCGTCCCTGACATGATGGAGTCGCGCGCCAGTGGACAGTGACAGGCGTAGTACCTCCTCTTGGTCGGGTCCTTCTCGCGCAGGTACTCTATCATCATGTAAGGGATCTTCATCTGATAGATGTAGAGGCCCCTCCGGACGCCCCCTGCGACCTCTGGATTGTCCCGAACGAAGTCGAGCGCCTTTTTGTCGATGGCCTGTGTGTAGAAGCGTGTGCCTTCAATCATGTGCTTCTCCAGGAGGTCTATCAACTTCTGTCTCCTCTTGGCGAGGTACTCGTCGATGTCCTTGGATTCGCGGAGCATCTTCTTCTCGTCCTCGTAATACTCCGCAGGCCCCGCATGCACGCCCGTCAGGAGTATGGCCCTGCTGGTCTCGGTGTCCGTGCCTTCCTGGAGGCGCTTCATGAAGTCCACCGTGACATCGGGCATCTCCTCCGGGGGCGTTCCCAGGGGCGGTGGTACGAACCCGCTGAACAGACTCCCGAACCTGCGCGCACCCAACTCGTCCTTGGCGACGTCCAACAGCTTCCCCAGGACATCCCCTCCGTCCAGGATGATGAGCAACTCGAGCTCGACCTCTTTGTTGTCGGCGAACCTCGAGTACCTCAGCAGCCCGATCATATTGTCCCAGGTGTTCCTCTTGCTCTCGGTGAGCACTTTAAGGAATCCCCTTGCATCGCGCCAGTCCGCGTCGTCGAATCTCCTGCGCGCAGATCCACTCTTGATGAAGGCCTCGAACTCCTTGGCGATCTTGACATGTCCCCTGATCACGCCCTCGGACAGGCCTTTCGGCACACGCTTGCCCTCTCTGAGGAACTTCCTGAACCCTTTCTCGTCCACCGGACAACCCTCCTAGCGGGCCGTTAACGCTCTCGGGGGATAAACTAGTGGCGATTGTCGGTCGTTCGGAGGTATCCGAGGACCTCGGGGCTCCGAAACCATCGAAAGGTACGATTATAGGAACGGTATTACGTGCTTGTCATGGATGAGACTGACGTCAAAATCCTGGGCCTGCTCAGGCAGAACTCCAGGATGAAGAACACGGAGATCGCCAGGCGCGTGAACCTCACGGAGAGGGCCGTCAGGGCGAGGATCGAGAAGCTCACACGAGAGGGCGTCATCAAGAAGTTCACGATCGAGACCTCACCCATAGGGGTGGAAGGGATAGTCCTCATAGACACGAACGTCGGCAGGACCACCGCGGTCAAGGAGAAGGCCAGGCAGATGTCGGATAGCGTGTTTGACTGCACCGGTGAGTTCGATGTCGCAGTGAGGCTCAGGGCCGACACCCTTGACGAGATGAACAAGAAGGTCGACGAGCTCAGGGCTTTCCAGGGCGTTCTCAGGACTTCGACGCTCATCAAGCTAGACGACTGAGCGCGCGTTGGGGCGAGGAACCCCCGCGCGAACCGGCCTCAGAGGGTGCTTCTCAATTCTGATAAACATCTAGCAAAGGTTAATACACCCTCCGGCCACTCCATGACCCAGTGACCCCATGGACTTGATGGAGGCCATCAAGACTAGACGGAGCGTCAGACGGTACAAGCCGGTCCCCGTGCCCGAGTCGCTCCTGAAAGAGATTCTGAATGCCGCGCGCTTGGCCCCCTCAGCGGACAACGCACAGCCCTGGAAGCTCGTGATAGTCATGGACGAGCAGGTCAAGCTCAAGCTGGCAGCTGCCTGCAACGGTCAGAAGTTCCTTGCGCAGGCTCCGGTAGTCCTGGTCGCTTGCGGGGTCCCCGACGAGGCATTCCAGACGGCCGGGGGATACATGAGCAGCCATGTGATCGATGTCTCCATCGCCGTGGACCATCTGACACTGGCGGCGCAGGCGCACGGCCTTGGGACATGCTGGATAGCGTGGTTCAAGGAGGACAAGGTCCGGGAGATACTCGGAATCCCCGAGGACGTCAGGGTGGTCGCACTGACGCCGCTGGGATATCCGGACGAAGTCCCAGAGAAGACCCCGCGGAAGAACCTCGAAGAGCTCATCTGCTACGATAAGTATCAATAGGGTGTCAGTCAGTAGTACTCAAAGCGGTCAAAGACAACGCATCATCAACCCCTTCCCCCCGCTGCCGACAAGGCAGGAGATGTACGCTTGGCGTCCAAGGGCATAACCCGGTCAGGAGAAGCCTACTGTCTATCGTGCCACCAGATGGTGGAGCGTGACGCGACCAAGTGCGAGGGGTGTCTTTCTGAGCTCGTCCAGGAGGTAAAGGCATTTCCGTGTCCCAAGTGCAGGACCGTCATCGCCCTCGGAGAACCTGTCTGTCCCACTTGCGGCCTCAAATTCAAGGTCAGGGCGGTGAAGCCGAAGGAACCCGCAAAAGATGACCAGTTCCTTGTCAAGCTGATCGAGTGGGGCAAGACGCCGGGAGACGATACTACCCCCACGCCTTCCGTCGCCAGGCCTGAGGCGACCGAGGCTCCAGTCATTCAGGAGAGCACGGAGCAGGTCCAGAGGCTCGCGGACCTCAAGTCCAGCATCGCCGACCTGATGGCGAACAGGTCCGAGATGCTCGAGAGGATGGAGCAGCGGATCGAGCAGGAGAAGGCCCGGCTCGCGCAGATAACTGGCGCGGACAGCAGCTCCAAGGCGGCTGAGCAGGTCGAGGCGGAGATCATGGCCCTCGCAGACGAGATGGCCGATATCACGATGCTACAGGCCCACATGGACTCCCTTTCGGACGAGATATCCAAGCTCCTGGAGTGCGTGGACGTCAGCGCTCCGACCAGGGAGCGCGGCCTGGCGGCCCGAGCGCTCCGGAAAAGGCTCGAGGCAAAAGAGAAAGAAGTCGCAGAGCTCATGGCGCGCGAGGAGCAGCTCGTCAACAGAGAGGAAATGGTCAACCGCAAGATCCAGGCTTACGCTCAGAAGAAGAAGCAGCTGGACGATTCCGAGGAGGAACTGAAGACCAGGCTCCAGAGGCTCGAGGCCGAGCGCGCGGAACTGGAGCGCCTCAAAGCGGACGCCGCAGGCGCGAGGACGGAGTCGGAGCGCGAGGAGGCTCGCGCACAGTGGCACGACGAGCAGATGGTCCTCGCGAAGAAGCTCATGGGCATCAAGTCGACGATAGCCATGCATCGCACTGGCCGGGAGCCGACCCCAGAGGAGGTCGAGTCCGCGGAGCTGGACCTGACGGCGATGATATCCCACCTCGAGGAGCAGATAAGTTCACTCATCATGGAGAAGATAGAGGTCCAGACCAAGATGCAGGAGGCCGCGATGGTCGACGACGATCTCAAGAAGCTCCTGAAGGTCCTCGACCAGATGCTCGGCCGGTTGCCCGAAGACGTGATAGACCAGTTCTCCAAGTCAGAGGACTTCAAGCTATACGAGCGCGTGCTCGACAGGTTCAAGATCTGAGTCTCACCAAGTGCATAAGCGCAAATATCACGAATCCGATATACAGAAACCGCTTACAAACCCCCCTCAGCCGACGAAGTGATGCGGAGCCCGGCAACCATGGGTCTAAGGGACAAGGCCAGGGAAAGCGCTATAAAGCCTCCAGCGGAGGCGCCGGAGGAGGAGAAGCAGGAGCAGCTCCCCCAAGAAGCCGCCCCCGCCGAGCCCAACTCTTCAGGCCTGCCAGGAGCCCTCGAGCCAGGCGGTACGTACCTTGTCGAGGAGGAGAAGCCAGAGCTCAGCTACTCGCTCTTCGTCAGCGCTTCGCGCAGCGGCATGCGCGGCATGGTCATCTCCAGGACATATCCGAAGAACCTCAGGAAGGCGATGAACCTCGGGGACGTCCCGGTCTTCTGGCTGACCAACGCGATGAGCGACGAAGCGGTCGGCCCGAAGGACCTCGAACGCCTTACTTTGAACATCAGGAAGTTCCTTGAGGAAGGCGGGGGGCAGCTGATACTCATCGACTCCCTCGAGTACATCATCACGAACAACAAGTTCGTCAGCGTCCTGAGGCTGCTCCAGACCCTCAGGGACCTCATCGCGATCCACAAGGCGGTCTGCATCATCGGCCTGAAGTCCTCCACGCTCGAACCGTCCAGGCTGGCATCGATCCAGAGGGAACTCGAGGTGTACACGGGCGAGAAGTCCGTGCCCGCGGAGCCGGCGAAGGTCGTGGAATCCCCTGCCGTCGCTGAGCTGAGACAGGATGAGATCATCCTGGAGGCCGAGCGGGTCGAACAGGAGAAGAAGAGACTGGCAGCCGAGTCCGCGAGGATCCAGGCAGAGGCACAGAAGCTGGTATCCGACCGCGCGGACCTGGAGAAGGAGCGCCAGGAGGTCAGGCAGACCCTCGTCAGGGTCCGGCAGACCAGGAAGGAACTGGAGAACTTCAGGATCAAGCTCACCAGCGAGGAGGCAGAGCTCACATCGAAGGTGCGCGCCAAACTCACCAAGGAGATGCAGGCACTCGACTCCAAGAAGGCTAACCTCGAGATGATGGAGAAGGAGATAGAGTCGAGGTACCAGCAGCTCGACCGCATAGTCAGCCTCAAGACCGAGCAGAAGGTCGTGGAGCTCCAGGGCGAGAGGAAGCGCATAGACGCCGACCGGCAGAAGCTCACGGAGCTGATGTCTGAAGTCGAGGACAGCAAGCGCACCATCGACGAGCAGCTGAAATCTCTCCAGGAGAAGGGCGAGGCCACCGACAGGTCTCTGGAAGAGGCAAACGAACGGGCCAAGAGGGTCCAGGAGAGGGAGCACGAGCTCGCCCTAGACAAGGTGGAGTTCGAGAAGCAGCGCGCGACCATCGAGTCCGAGAGGAAGGAGCTCGAGAGGCTCAAGAAGTCCCAGGAGGACGAGTTCGCAAAGGCGAAGAGCGACCTCGACAGCCTCGTGGCGGACGTCAACCAGAGAGAGGAGTCCGCGACCAGGCTTACGAGCGAGCTCGAGATGTTGAAGTCCAGGCTGGTCGCGCAGGAACAGACGCTGAGCGAGCGCGACAAGACCGTCACACTCAAGATCGAGGACATCGACAAGCGCGAGAGAGAACTGGTCAACAAGGAGACCGAAGCCAAGCAGATGCTCGAGAAGGCCCTCATGCTCGACGCGGGCGCGAAGAGCAAGGAAGAGTCGCTTTCCAAGGAGCGGGAGAAGTTCCAGGGGGAGATGGACGTCCTCAGGGCGGAGCTCAGCAGGAAGCTCTCGGACCTTCAGAAGCGCGAGGAGAAGCTCCGGTCTGACGAGGATCGGTCGGTCAAGGAGTCCGAGGCCAGGGCCAAGGCACTCGCCGACCTAGAAGCTCAGCTCAAGGACAGCAGCGTCAACATGCATAAGGCGAGGGAGACCTTCGACAAGCGCGAGGCCGCCGTCAAGAAGATGGAGCAAGAGATCGAACAGATCCGCAAAGAAGCGGAGGAATACGCGGCAGCCGTCAACGACGAGAAGACCCAGTTCGAAACCGAGATGCAGAAGTCGCGCGAGAAATACGTCGAGGAGAAGAACGCCTTCGAGCAGGAGCGGCTGGCCTTCGAGCAGGAGCGCGTCGAGGCTGAGAGGCAGATCACAGAGGCGCAGAAGGAGATAGATGAGAAACTCGCGAGGCTCGAAGAGGAGCGCAAGGAGTCCCAGGAGAAATCCGTCTCCGTCGACGAGATGCGGAACATCCTCAACCAGCGCGCAAGCGATGTCGCGGCCTCCGAGCTCAAGATGGCAGAGGAGCGGGTGTCCCTCGACGGCATGAGGAGGGAACTCGCCAAGCGGAAGGAAGAGCTCGAGCAGCTCGAGAAGGACGTCGCAATCAGGCAGGATCACGTCAACGAGACCGCGCAGACCCTCCAGAGATCCAAGCTCAATTTGGACGAGAGGGAGGCCATTGTCAAGGAGCTCGCCCTCACGGCGGAGAACGAGAAGACGGCCCTTGAGTCCAAGAGGACGGAGTTACTGGAGAGTGAGCAGGCCGTCGAGAAGTCCCGCACAGAGCTCGACCTGAAGGCCAAGGAAATCGACTCCCAACAGTCCGAACTGGAGGAGTGGAAGGCGCAGCTGGACGACATATCAGAATCACTGAATTCACGCGAGGAGGGCCTGAAGTCGAAGGAGTCTTCGCTCGAAGAGACGAAGGCCGAGTATGCGAAGCTCGCCGAGGCACTGAAGCTCGACCGGGAGAAACTCGAGGACGACCACAGGTCGAAGGCTCTCGAGATTGAAGCTCGGAAGAAATCGCTTGAGGCCGAGGCCGCGTCTCTGGAGGCGGTCAAGAACAAGATGACCGCCACCGAACAGGAGGCGAGCGCGCGCGAGCAGCACTTGATAGCCGCGGAGGCCGCCATGAAGGAGCGGGAACAGGCCATGCAGTCCGCGGAGGCGGCGGTCCAGTCCGCGAAGAAGGCCATCGCAGACCAGGTGGAAAACCTCAGGAACGAGAAGCAGTCGCTGTCCAAAGAGTGGGATACGCTCCAGCAAGAGAAGGACAAGGTCCAGAAGGACACTGACTCCGCATGGGACGAGCTCGACGAGGCGAAGAGACAGCTTGAGGAGAGGGCCAAGGCCCTGGAGGAGAAGGACGAGTCCGTAGGAGCCCGTGAGAAGCAGCTCGCGGCATCAGCCCAGGGAATATCGACGAAGCAGGTCGAGCTGGGTGAGCTGGAGTCCAAGCTAAGCAAGGCCGAATCCGAGCTCGAATCCAGGCAGGTGGACCTGAGGCGGCTCGGGGAGGAGCTCGAGGCGTCCAGGGCAGACCTGAGGAGCAGGGAGGAACAGCTGAGCGCAATGGAGACGAAGCTGAGCGAGTCTCAGGCCAGGCTCGATGAGAGAGGCGCCGAGCTGAAGAAGCTGGAGGCAGAACTGCAGCAGTCCCACGAGAACCTGGGGACGCGCGAGATGCAGCTGAGGGCCCTAGAGGAAGAACTCAGCAGATCGCACGAGAAGTTGCAGTCCAAGGAGAGCGACCTGAAGGCGTCTGAGGCAGCGCTAGCCCAGTCCGATACTGAGATGCGCGCCAGGGGAGCCGAGCTGGAGCAGGTCGAAACGCGGCTCAGGGATTCAGAATCCAAGCTGAAGGCCAGGGAGACCGACCTCCGCCAGCTCGAGGACCAGCTGGCCAAGTCTCACGAGGAGGTCGAGGCGAAGAAGCAGCAGGTGCTGAGCACGGAGGATGAGCTCAACGCTTCGCGCGAAGAGCTGACCGCCAAGGAGCAGGACCTGGTCAGCATGGAGCGCGCGCTCAACGACACTCAGGCGAAACTGCACGCGAGGGACGAGGAGCTCAAGACGCTCGCGAAGGAACTCGAGGCTGCGAGGGTAGACCTCGGGATGAAGACGAAGCAATCCGAGCAAAGCCTCGCTGGGATCGAGGCGGACCTCAACAAGCGCGCGGAAACGCTGCGGCACGAACAGGAGGCCTTGGCTGCGGAACAGGAGAGGCTCCACTCTGCAGGGCTCAAGCTCAAGCAGGACCAGGACGAACTCTCGAAGTCGCTCGACGAACTCGACGCCGTCCGAGTCGAAGTCGACTCGCAGTCGAAGGAGGCGTCCGCGTTTCAGGAGTCTCTGTCCAGGCGAGAGGTCGCGCTCGCGGAGCGGGAAGCGGCGGCTGCAGCTGCCGTGGCAGACCTCGAGCAACAGCAGTCAGCCCTTGAGGCGGAGAAGGCTGGGATATCAGAATCACTGAGACTGATCAAGGAGAGAGAGGACTCGCTCGCCCAAAAGGACGAGGCGCTAGGACGGGAGGAGGCGTCGATGGCCGAGCTCACGGCGGAGCTCGAGAAGCGCATGGCGGCTATCGAGCAGAAGGAGGAGAGGCTCGCACAGGAGGCTGCGGAGCAAGAGAGGCGGAAGGGCACCCTCGACGCGCGCGAGGCTGAGGCAGGCAAGTCCCTCGAGGAGTATAGGACGGTCCTTGATGAGATCGCACAGGCGAGGGACGTGCTGAAGGCCCAGGAGGTTGAGATACGCTCGCGCACATCGGCGATGGAGGAGACCGTAGTCGAGATCGAGCTGATGCAGGGCGACCTCGAGAAGGAACGCAAGTTGCTCGACCAGAAGGAGAGGGGCCTCGAGCAGCTCCGGACGGAGCTGGAGAGCTGGCGCAAGGAGCTCATGGGGAAGAGAGAGCAGATGGAGGAAGAGGTCAAGACGAGGGTGGCCCAGCTCAACAGAGACACCGCCGCTGCATCCCAGACAATCAATGTCACGAACGAGGAGCTCGCCCGGAGGGAGATCGACCTCCGCAAACTCGAAGAGGGCCTCAAGGAGCGGGACAGGGACCTCGAGACGAAGGAGAGGACCGTGGCCGTGGAGCTCGAGAGGCTGGAGAAGGAGCGGGCCGAGGTCCAGGACCTCTGGGACAAGATCGAGGCTTCCAGGACCGGGCTTGCGGGCACAATCGACGAGAAGGCCATCACGGAGCTTGAGAGGAGGCGGAACGAGCTCGACGCGCTGTACCTGAAGATCTCTCAGAGGGAGGAGGAGATGCACAAGAACGAGCAGCGGCTGGAGAGCGAGTGGTCGAGACTTCACGCCATCGAGGAGGAGCTTACCGACCTCGCGCGCATACTGAAGTCCAAAGAAGACGAGATGAGGAAATTGGACGGCCAGGCCTGAAGACCTGGCCTTGGTGTTTTAGAACACAGATACCTTGCCGGCCACGATCTGCTTCGTCAGATCCGTTATCTTCGCGAGCTTCTCGTCGTAGATGGCCCGGACTTCCTTGTCGTACTTGCTCGGGTTGACGTTGCCTGCGTAGATTATCTTGGCGCTCGCGGCCTGGGGGTCGTCGATGGGCTTCCCGATCTGGGACAGTATCCTCGTGTGAACCTCCTTTATGTCCCCTCTGCCGGCTTTGACGATTTCGTTCGCCACCTGCGTGGCGAGTATGTTGTAGAGTTTGCCCACGTGAGTGACTGGGTTCTTGCCCGCCGACGCCTCCATGCTCATCGGCCTCATCGGCGTTATCAGCCCGTTTGCCCGGTTGCCCCGTCCCACGGAACCGTCGTCGCCGTTCTCCATGCTCAGGCCGGACACTGTGAGGTAATAGATCCCCTTCTTGTAGTCGTCTGCCGTGTTCACATCGACCGTGAGCTCCCTGTCCGTGAACTTCTGCGCGAAGTCGTGGATCTTAACGGTCGCCTGCTCTATCGAGGCCTCATAGGCTTTCCTGTCCCCGAGCCTGCAATCGACCATCGCGACCGCGATGGTCAGGTTGATCCTATCGTCCATCCTGCACGCCATGACCTTGACGTCCTCGCCCAGCTCGGGCATGGACTTGCAGAGCTTGCCGTTGATGAACTTCTCGGTCTCGAGAGTGATCTTCTCGGTCTCGCTGAAGGGCGCGAACCCGACGCCGAAGGACGTGTCGTTCGCCAACAGCCTCTTGGTGTCGTAGACTCCCCTCAAGTCGACGCTGCCCTGGCCGATCCTGCAGTCCAATATGACGTCCCACTCGACATCCAAGTGCTTGCAGTGCTTCTCCAGGTACTCGTACGCGGCCTTGACGGCGCATGTCCTGTACGGCAGCCTCTCGCCGTTGACCTCAGTGGTAGCGCGTCCGACGAGCAGTATGTACACCGGTTCGAGGATTGCCCCTCCCCCGAATTTGGGGGCGGACTGGCCTCCGACAACCTCGACCTCGTCGGTGTTGTGGTGCAGTATCCTCCCGTATCTCTCGATATACATCTTCGACAGGGCTCTGCTGACGCTCTCGGCAAGACCGTCGGCGATGCTGTCGGGGTGGCCTATGCCTTTCCTCTCGACGAATTCTACGCCCTGCTTCTCTATTGGGACCTGCTTGAGTTCCTCGATGAAAATATTCCTATCCATGAGCTCATCTCACAAGGGTTGGGCGGAAGAATCCTTTTCCGCTTTTAACCTTTTCGGATATGAAGGGTTTGTTGGGCCAGAAGAGACTGGCCCGTTCACTTCCTCTTCTTGATGGCTTTCCGCCTGGTCTCCCGCAGCGAGCCCTCCGGGATCAGGCATAGCTTCTCGCCCGCGAGCACGCCCGCGACGCCCTCCTTGCTCGCAACCTTGCTGTAGTCGTCGCACATCTTGCAGCTCGGGGGGCAGGTGCTGACCCTGTCCTTGGGCTGTGGGTACATGAAGGTACCGCCCTCGTAGTTCCTCAGGATGACCTTCTTGTCGGACATCGATATGAGGTAGTTAGGGCCGACGGGTATCTTGCCGCCTCCGCCGGGGGCATCGATTATGTAGGTGGGGACGGAGAAGCCGGATGTGTGCCCTCTCAGCGCCTCGGCGATCTCTATGCCTTTGCCGACATCGGTCCGGAAGTGCTCGAGCCCCTTCGAGAGGTCGCACTGGTAGTAGTAGTACGGCCTGCACCTTATCTTGACGAGCTCGTGGCACAGCTTCTTCATTATCGTCGGGCAGTCGTTGATGCCCTTGAGCAGGACCGACTGGTTGCCGACAGGGATGCCGTGGTCTGCGAGCATCGCGACGGCCTTGGTCGACTCCGGGGTGATCTCCTTCGGGTGGTTGAAGTGCGTGTTAAGCCAGATTGGGTGGTACTTCGCCAGCATCTTGCACAACGCAGGCGTGATCCTCTGGGGCAGCGTGCAAGGCGCCCTGCTGCCTATCCTGACAATCTCGACATGGTCGATGGCCTTCAGCCGCTTGATGATGTCCTCGAGCATCGCGTCGGAGACCATGAGCCCGTCGCCGCCCGAGAGCAGTACATCCCGTATCTCCTCGTGATCCCTGATGTACTTGATCGAGGCGTCGATGGCGGACGAGCTCTGCTGCTTGTCCGCGTGCCCCGCGAACCTCCGCCTGGTGCAGTGGCGACAGTAGTTGCCGCACATGTCGGTGATCAGGAAAAGGACCCTGTCAGGGTACCTATGCGTCAACCCAGGCGCGGGCGAGTCGATGTCCTCGAAGAGCGGGTCCTCCATGTCGGACGCGCTGAAGTCTATCTCCTTGATCGTGGGGACCGCCTGCATTCTGATCGGACAGTTTGGGTCGTCCGGGTCCATCAGCATCGCGAAGTACGGGCTGATGGCCATCCTGAGCACCTTGAGGGACTCCTTGACGCCCTGCTCCTCCGCCGGAGTCAGGTTGATGACCTCTTTCAGCTGCTCGAGGGTCGTGACCCTGTTCCTTATCTGCCATTTCCAGTCGTCCCAGTCTTTCTTTGAGACGTTCTTCCAGAGCGAGACTTCCTTGTACGATCTCATCGATTTGCCCCCGTGCTAGCGATGCTTGTTTTTCCGCATTGGACGAATGCGTATTTAGCATCATCTCAGCAGCCTCGTCGTAGCGTTACGAAGTCCGATTGAACGATACGAATATTGACACAGAACCGGGCGCTTTGAGCGCTTTCGTATCGCGATGTCTAATTGGAGCTTGTCCTCCTGTGTTAATCACCAACGGTTATATAGCCTGACCTTAATTCGAGAAAACGTCGTTCCAGACGCAGAAAAATCGTGCATCTGGGACCGAGCTGTCCGAGTCCGATTGATGCTGTCCATCAGACGGACTTTCGGGAGGGCGTTACGATGAAGAAAGTGGCTATTGTAGGGGCCGGGCAGAGCAGGTATGGGGAGTTCCCGGAGAAGGGCATCAAGGAACTGTTCTTCGACGCGTACAAGGACATGGTCGCGAGCGTCGACAAGGGACTCGACCCAAAGGCGATCGAGGGGGCGTACGTGGGCAACCTCGGCTCCGGCGGATTCCAGCTGGGCAACATGTCCGCGCTCGTCACCGAGTACTGCGGACTCACGCACATCAACACGATGAGGATCGAGAACGCATGCGCGTCCGGCGGTTACGCGCTCGCGGCCGCCGCCATGGACGTCATGTCCGGCGCGCACAAGGTCGTCCTCGCCGGCGGGGTCGAGAAGATGACGGACGTCTCCGGCATGAAGCAGAAGTATTGGCTGGGGGTCTCCGGCGACACGGAGTACGAGAGGCTGGCTGGGACTACCTTCGCCGGGCTCTACGCGCTAATCGCCCAGAGGCACATGCACGAATTCGGCACCAAGAGGGAGCACCTGTCGATGGTCGCTGTCAAGAACCACAAGAACGGCGCTCAGAACCCCAAGGCGCAGTTCCAGAGGGAGATCACCATGGAGCAGGCCCTGAAGGGCCCGATTGTGGCGCACCCTCTCAACCTGTTCGATTGCTGCTCGACCACTGACGGGGCCTCTGCGGTTCTCGTCTGCGACGCAGAGATCGCGAAGCAGTTCACGGACACCCCGGTCTACATTGCGGGCTTCGGGACTGCCAGCGATTTCCTGGCGATTCATGACAGGGTGAAGACTACGACCCTCGAAGGCACCAGGCGCGCGGGTCAGATGGCCTACAAGATGGCTGAGCTGGCGCCCAAGGACATACAGCTCGCGGAGGTCCACGACTGCTTCACGATTGCAGAGCTGCTGGCCTACGAGGACCTGGGGTTCTGTGAGAAGGGCAAGGCGGGACAATTCATCGATGAGGGGCACACCCAGATCACTGGAGACAAGCCGGTGAACGCGAGCGGAGGCCTGAAG
>ERZ1649853.378-NODE-378-length-18916-cov-18.665447_pt1 | contig 18916 bp, 15 predicted proteins | sample MGYA00575353_ERZ1649853 | MGnify/ENA primary metagenome ERZ1649853 (study PRJEB40853, sample SAMN11349654) | freshwater sediment metagenome | isolation source: river sediment | host: Sediment | place: India: Okhla Barrage, New Delhi | collected 2017-02-21 ...
AAGGCGCGCGCGGGCGGGAATCCTGTGGACCTGCATCGCTCCGAGTCTACACGAGCCGGGGCGAGCCGGGGTCAGACGTTACCGGCGTTACAGTTCGGGCCATCGAATCGCCGGTTAGTCTTTCCCCGTCAACGACATGAGAGGAGCGCCGGCGAAGCGCGGACGGGGCTCGTCTTGTGAGGGCCGGGAGACCAAGGTTTCGCCCTGAACCGTCATGCTGGTACTGTCCGGCCCCGAGATGAATGGGGGAATCCAAACATGTCGCACCGTCTCTGCCCCGTCTGGATCGGCTACCTGCTCGCGAGCCCGCTTCGCAAGCTCCGGCAGAACCCGAGGACGATCCTCGCTCCCTTCGTTCGTCCCCGCATGACCGCGCTCGACGTCGGGGCGGCGATGGGGTTCTTCAGCATCCCGCTCGCGGAGGCGGTGGGACCCGGTGGCCGCGTAGTCTGTCTCGACGTGCAGGAGAAGATGCTTCGCGGGCTGGAGAAGCGGGCGCGGAAGGCGGGCGTCGCGGAGCGCATCGAGACGCGGCTCTGTGAGCCGGATGCCCTCGGCGTCGAGGATCTGACGGGGAAGGTGGACTTCGCGCTCCTGTTCGCGGTCGTGCACGAGGCGCCGGAGCCCGAAGCGTTCCTCGCGGCGATCCGCGCGACGCTCGAGCCCCGGGCCCGCGTGCTCCTCGCGGAGCCGAAGGGGCACGTGACGGAAGCGGAGTGGACGGCCACGTTGGACGCCGCGGGGCGCGCGGGGCTCGCGCCGTCCTCCTTCCCGAGTCTCGGAGGCGTCCGCGCGGCGGTCCTCGAGACCCCGGCTCGGGCGGGGCGGGAGCCTTGACGGCGGCTCCTGCCGATTCCCTTCCCCGCCGCCCGCGGGCCCGCGAGGGTTGCGTATCCGAAACCCGGATGGCTTGTCCCAGGCCGATTCCTCGTATATGAAGGGCGGAGCTTCGGCCGGTGCAGCGGGGGGTCGATGGCCGAGACGTGCACGGTCGCATTCGGGCGCTACCTCAAGATGCTTCGCGAGCGTCGCGGCTTCTCGCTCGACGAAGTCGCCTCGATGTCCCGGTCGCTCGCCGACCCGGTGAGCAAGGGTTACCTCTCCCGATGCGAGAACGGCCGCCACGGCGCGGGGTTCTCCAAGGTCGTCACCCTTGCCCGCGTGTACGGCGTCCCGTTCGAGGTCCTCGCCGAGCGCGTCGAGCTGGACACCGAGCTGGACCGCCTCGGCGGCCCGGACACGACCGGAATGACCTACCGGGAGATGCAGAAGAAGGCAGCGGCGGCGCTCAACCGAGGGGCGTTTTGGGAGGCGTATGGGCTTCTTCGGGATTCACTGCCGATGGCGGCAGCGGCGCCCGTGTCTCCGAACTTTCGCGATAGCCACGAGCAGCGCGCCGTCGGCTGCATGAACCTCAGTACGGCGGCGGGATGCCTGGGCCGGTCTCGTCTCGCTCTTTATGAGCTCCAGGCAATCCGTGCCGCTGGGCACATCACGGAGAAGCACGCGCCCGCACTTCTAGATCTTCTGTCCTGGAGATACCGCGCGTTGGGCCAGATTGCGAGCGCCACAAAGCTAGCCGATGAGGCCTTGGCACAAGCACAACAGTCAGGATCATCAGCCTATTTGGGATTCTGTCTGGCGAATCGTGCGCGCTTAGCCTACGCGCAGTCGAACTTCCGAGAAGCAATTGCGTTGTATCAGCGATCTAGCGAAGCCTATGAAGCCGCAGGCGTGGTGGAGGAGCGAGCGCGCAATCTCCTGAACCTCGGAAACATCTACATCAGCCAGCGGCAGCTCGCGTCCGCCCGACGAGCCGCTTTGGCGGCCGACCGATTGGCCGCTGCTCTCGGCTTGACGCGAGTTCGTGCGCTGGTGCGAATCCTCCTGGGCGAAGTCGACTCCGCGGAACAGAAATCTGAGCGAGCCGTTGAACACTGGCGAGAAGCCGTGGAGATTGCCAGACTCCTGCGCGACAAGATTCTTCTTTTCAAGGCTCTACTCGCACTGTTCCGCCACGCTAGAGAATCGAACGCAGAAAACGACGCTGCGATGCTCAAACGTCGACTTGCCCGGCTCTCGGCGTGGATCCCTGAGGAAATAGATGACGTCAAGGAATTCCGTGCTTTGACGCAGCCTACCTAATGGTCCAAGCAAGACACGTTGCCGACTCGCAACAATTGGACCTGCTCGTTCGCAACGCAATCGCGGCACTTGCTTGTTTGAGTCAACTCAGGCGAAGTAATTCATTGGTCGCCAACCAACCCGCGCGGACGGAGTTGAACGGAGGCGACCATGTCATCAAGAACAGGTCTTCGAATCCTGATTGCGGCGGCAACTATCGCACTCGCGTGCCCAGTCAATGCCAGTGGGATGGACGACACAGCGCTGATACTTGACGACTGTCCCCTTCACTGGCTCTTTGATCAGTCAACGGATTTGGGAGGACCGATCCCGCTGCGCTGTCAAACGACGGAAGACGGCATTCCAATTCCGACAGGGGATCCAAAGGTGTTGAGGCGCTCGCTGACTTCGGCGAGCCTACGGCCGTCAACCGCAATCCCGAGAGTTCCCAATGGTGACGGGCCCGTGGGTTCCACTCCTCTTCTCTCACTCTCCCCCACCCCCGACCGCTGACCCCCTACCCCTTCGGCCTCAGCAACTCCTGGAACCCGGGGTCGTTCCGGAGCGGCTCGAGGTCCATGTCGCGGTGGATGGAGGTCGAGAAGGCGTATCCCTCGGCGAAGGACCGGCGCAGCAACTCCAGCGCGCGCTTGCCTTCGCCGAGCTGCGCCGCGATGCGCGCGCGCCCGTACGTGGACGCGCCGTACAGGCGAGGTCCCTCGCGGCGCTGCAGCTCGTTGTCGATCCGGCGCGCCTCGCGCCCGTCCCCGAGCCGCGCGGCGAGCACGCCGAGGGTGCCCAGGTCGTCGACGTCGCCCGGGTCGCGCTCCGCCAGCTTCTCGAAGAGCGCCCGCGACTCCGCCCAGCGCTCGGCCCGGTACAGCGCCCACGCGAGCCCTTGGATCTGCGCCTCGCCTCCCGCGAACCCCGTCTCCTGCCCGCGGTACCGCTCCACATCCCGGTTCGCGATCTCGATCGAGGCGTCCCGCCGCCCATGGGCGCGCAGCTCGCCCCCGGCGATGCGCACGACCTCCGCCATGTCTCCCGAGGAGTCCGGGATGGACCGGCACTCGTCCAGCAGTCGCTCGACCTCCTCGACGCGACCGAGCGCGGCGAGCGCCCGCGCCTCGACCGCATTGGTGGCGGCCCGGTTCGGATACAGGCCGCGCGCCCGGCGGGCGATGACGAGCTCCCGATCGTGCTCCCCTAGCAGGTGGAGCGCCCCCGTCAGCTCGCGAAGATACGAGGCGCCGAGGGGGTGGCGGCTCCGGTACCAGTCCTCGGGCTCCACCCCCGAGAGGACCTCCGCGGCCTCACCCGGGCGGTTGGCGGCCGTCGCGAGGAGGCCGACCCACAGCAGGACGAGCGCGTTGCGAGGCGCCAGGCGCTGGGCCTCGCGCAGCGATTGCAGGGCCTCCAGGTACCGACCATCGAGGTTCGCCTTGAGCGCGTCGAGCCATGATCGGGCGAAGGGGGTGAGCCGATCCCGCTCGCCGGCCAGCCCGGCCAGGAACTCGCGCGCGCGGTCGAGGTCGCCGCGCTGCCCGTACATGAAGACGAGCCAGAGGCGGGGGGTCGAGAAGGAGGGGTCGAGCCGCGCCGCCGCCTCGAAGCGACGCAACGCCTCGTCGTCGTCCGTCATGAACAGGTCCGTGGCGGCGACGTACTCCTGGTACGCCTCGAAGAGCGGCGGCGTCAGGTTCACCGGCGATTCCGCCGAGAGCAGGTCGCGGGAGGCCACGGCGCCCATCACCCGCCGGCGCAGGACTTCGATCGCGAGCATCGGATCCGCGCGCGGCCCGGGAACCGGGTCGAGGGCTTGCACCAGCCGGCCGGCCCGCGCGTCCGTCACGCGCGCCTGGAACTGAAGGTTCTCGCCGCGCAGGTAGTAGGTTCCCGAGACGACGGTCCCCGCGCCGGCCTCCCCGGCCAGCGCGAGAACCGGGTCCGTCGTGCGCCCCTCCTCCCCTGGCGGCCGCGCCGCGTCGAGCGTCGTGCCGCTCGGCGACACCTCGATCGTCGTGATCTGCGAGAGCCCCTGCGTGATCCAGTCCGCGGCCACGCGGCCGAGGGAATCGAGCTTCGGATCGCCGGTCAAGTTCTCGAACACCGCCACGACGACCCGGTTCGGATCGAGGGCCGGAGCGGGCGGCGCGACGGCGCGACCGCGGAGCCACCACCAGGACGCGGCGGCGACCGCCGCGCAGAGGATGACGGCGAGAGAGCCCCACAGCAGCGCGGCACGTCGGTGCCCTTCGGGCCGCGAGGCGGACGGAGAGCTCGCGCCGCTCGCGACCGCGCGCAGGGCGAACGCGAGGTCCCGGGCCGACTGAAACCTCGCGTCCGGGTTCTTCTCCAGGCAGTGCACGAGGATCCTGGAGAGATCCTCGGGGAGAGCCGCGCCGGAGAGCGCCGGATCCGGGGGCTCCTCGCGCAGCGTGGCGGCCAGCGTCTCCACCGCCGTCTCGCGGGCGAACGGAGGCCGTCCGGTCACCATCTCGTACAGCACGCAGCCGAGCGAGAAGATGTCGCTGCGCGCGTCGGCCCGCTCGCCGCGGACCTGCTCGGGCGCCATGTAGCCGACGGTGCCGAGCGCCGGACCGGAGCCCGTCGCCGGCCGCGTCGGCGTGGCCGAGCCGGACTCGTATTCCCGGTCCGGCGCCACGCGAGCGAGGCCGAAGTCGAGGATCTTGACGAGGCCGTCGTTCGTGACGAAGAGGTTCTCGGGCTTGACGTCGCGGTGGATCACGCCGCGGCCGTGCGCCGCCGCGAGACCGTCGGCGATCGCCGCGGCCGTCTCCACGACCTTCCGCCACGGCACCGGCTTTCCGAGCCGCGCCCTCAGGGTCGTCCCTTCGAGGATCTCCATGACGGCGTAGCGCACGCCGCCCTCCGATCCGAAGTCGTGGATCGCCAGGATGTTCGGATGGGAGAGCCGCGCGACCGCCCGCGCCTCGCTCTCGAAGAGCCCGAGCCGCGTCTCGTCGCCGGCGACCTCGTCGGGGAGGACCTTGATGGCGACGTCGCGCTCGAGGCTCTCGTCCCGAGCCCGGTAGACCTCCCCCATCCCGCCGGCGCCGACCGCGCCGACAATCCGGTAGCGACCGATCCGGGCGCCTCGAGATAGCGCCATGAGGCCCCCCGTTCGCGAAGGCGGTGCGGACCCGGCTCCGCGGATCGCGGCATCGCCGCCTCGAATACCGGAGACATCTTACGTCCGATCCCGGCGCGGCTCGCGGCGCCCGCCCGGCCGCGGGCGGAGCCGCCGTCCGGAAATTCGGTTGCTGTTCCCGAATCGCGCCGCCGGGCGCGTGCTATGCTCGCGCCGCGATGGCGAATCCCGTTCCGGAAACCACCCGGGTCGTCGCGAGCCACCTCTACGACTTCGCCGCCTGCGAGCACCGGATCGCGCTCGACACGAGGCTCGACCGGGCGCGGAGGACGCCCCCCGACGACGCGATGCGCCTCCTCGCGGAGCACGGCCGCCGGTTCGAGGAGAAGATCGCGCGGGAGCTGGGCTACCCGGAGGTGCGGGTCGAGGAGGACGACTGGGAGCGCGCCGCCCGGGACACCCTCGACCTCATGCGGCGCGGCGAGCGGGGGATCTACCAGGGCGTCCTTCTGGACGGCCGCCGCCTCGCCCGCCCCGATCTCCTCGAGCGCGCGGACGGGGAATCGGCCGTCGGATCGTGGCACTACGTCCCGGGGGACGTGAAGTCCGCGGTCGAGGCCCGCTCGGACGGCGCCCTCCAGGTCGGATTCGCGGGGCTCCTGCTCGAGGCCGTGCAACGGCGGCACCCCGCGCACGGGTTCCTGATCCTCGGGGACGGGAGCCGGTGGTGGTTCGAGACCGGATCGATCCGCCGCTCGCTCGAGGACTCGCTGGAGAGGGTCGAGGCGATCGCGGAAGGAAGGGAGGACACGTTCCCCTTCTTCTCGAGGCACTGCGGCCGGTGCCGGTGGAGGGACGCGTGCCTCCCCGGCCTCGTCGCGCGCCGGGACGCCTCGCTGGTCTGGGGGCTCACCCGGACGCGGCGGAGCGTCTACGCCCGGCACGGCATCGGCACGGTGGACGACTTGGCGAGGTCCGAGGCGACCGCGCTCCGGCGCGCCGGGGCCCCGACCGACGGGCTGGAGAGCCTGAAACGGCAGGCCCGGGCGCTCCTCGACGGGAAGGCGGTTGCCGTGCGGGCCGTCGACCTCCCCGAGGGAGCGCCCCGCGAGCACTACGTCAGGATCGAGACCGACCCGCTCGACCCCGGCGATGCGTTCCTGGTCGCGTGGGGATCGGGCGGGCCACGAGGCGGGCCCCTCGCCGAGACCGGCGTGGCGCTCGGCGGAGGACCGGCGGAGCGGGTCGCGGCCTTCCGGTCGCTCGCCGCGGCGCTCGGCGGAGGGCGCGAGCCGGTCTTCCACTTCGGCCGCCAGACGGCCCGCGCCCTCGACTCCCTGGGGCGGGAGGCCCGGATCGAGCCCGCCGTCCTCGGCGCCCTCGAGGGGCGCCTCGTGGATCTCTCCCCGGCGGTGCGGAACGCGGCCGCGCTCCCGGTCCGTCTCTATCGTTTCGAGGAGGTCGCCGCGTTCGCGGAGGCGCGCCCTCTCCCGGAGCCCGGCGAGCCGGACGACGCGCTGTTCGTGACGTTCGCGCTCCTGCGCGAGTCGGCCGACCCCGATCCGCTGCGCGAGCGGCTCTCCGCCGCGGGCCGGGACGCCGTCGTGTCCCTTCGGGCGTTGCGGCGGTTCCTCGCGGAGAGAGCGCGATGAGTCCGGCAGGCGTCGCCCCCGGCGCCGGGATCTGGGAGCGGCTCGAGCTGCTGCTCCACAGGGAGGCGAACGCGGTCGCGCTCGGCCACCGCGAGCTCCTCGCCCTGCCCGTGGAGGAGCGCGTCGAGCGGGGCGAGTGCCTCGCGGGCCTTCGCCTGCTCGGCGAGGAGGCGGACGGCACCCTCCGCCTCGAGTGCCCGGAGAACCTGTCGAAGTGGCGGAGGGGCGACGGGCTCCTCCTCCGGGCCTCGGCGGACGAGCCGGGCGTGAAGGTCGTCTACGAGGGGTTCGACGTGGAGGCTCGCGTGCTCCGCGTGCGGCGGAGCCCCTGGGGCGGGACCGGGGCTGTGAACCGGGAGATCCCGCTCCGGCTCGATCCCGAGCCGGTCTCTCTCCACGAGGTCGCGCTCGAGGCGATCCGCGCGCTGCGCTTCCGCCGCGACGCCGCCGCGCAGGCGGCGAGGGCGGTGCTCGAGGGCAGGGCCGACGTCGCGATCGCCCCGCGCGATGAGGAGTACGCCGAGAAACTCCTGACGGCGCGGCCCTACGCCGGCCTCGAGGACTCGAAGAGGGCCGCCTTCGTCGCCGCGGTCGCCAAGCGCCCGGTCGCGCTCGTGCAGGGACCGCCGGGATCGGGGAAAACGTACCTCGCGGCGCTCGCGGTGTCGGCGCTGGCGCGTCGGGGGGAACGGGTGCTGGTGACCGCCTTCACCCACCGCGCGGTGAACCAGGTCCTCAGGAAGCTCGCCGAGGCGGATCCCGGCTGCGACGCCGTCAAGGTCGGGCCGCCGCACGGCACGGACGACCTCGAGGGGACTGCGGTGCTCGCCGTGCGGAGCATGGGCGCGGTCCCGCCGCCCGCGCCGCGGAGGCCGCAGGTCGTGGGGGCGGTCGTGCTCGGTCTGGGGAAGATCCTCGGCACGGCGAGGTTCGACCGGGTGGTGTTCGACGAGGCGGCGCAAGTGCCGCTCGCCTTCGCGCCCTGCGGGTTCGCCGTCGGCGCCAGGTTCCTCCTCGTCGGGGACCACCGGCAGCTCGGGCCGATCGTGCAGGGGGAGCACGACGACCCGCTGGCCTCCCTCTCGGTCTTCGAGTATCTCGCGGCCGAGCACGAGCCCTCGCTGCTGCGGACGACCTGGCGCATGAACGAGGGGATCAACGCGTTTCCGAGCCGCTGTTTCTACGGCGGGCAGCTCGAGCCGCACGCGGATGCCGCCGCGCGGCGCTTCCCGCTCGTCCCCGGCGGGCCGTTCGACGCCATTTTGGATCCCGGCCTCCCGGCAGTCGTCGCGACGGTCCACCACGAGGGGTTCCGGACGCGCTGCGAGCCCGAGGCCAGGGCCGTCGCCGACCTCGTCGCCGATCTCCTGATCCGGCAGCGGCTCGCCCCCGGCGACGTCGCGGTCGTGTCCCCGTTCCGCGCGCAGATCCGCGAGATCCGGACGCTCCTCCAGCGCGCGCTCCGCCCCGCCGGGAAGGAGCTCCCGGTCGTGGACACGGTCGAGAGGATCCAGGGCCAGGAGCGCGAGGCGGTCGTGGTGTCGCTCACCGCCTCCGATCCCGAGCACCTCGCGGGCGAGCAGGCGGCCTTCTTCTTCTCGCCGAACCGGCTCAACGTCACGCTGACGCGCGCCCGGACCAAGCTGGTCCTGGTCGCCAGCCGGCACCTGTTCCGCGCGCTCCCGCCCGCCTTCGACGACCTCAGGAACGCCGACCTCTTCCGGCGGCTCTACCGGGAGCTGCCGCGCGTGGACCTGACCTCCCGCTACATCGAAGACGGCGACCGACGTCGCTGACGGAAACGGGGACGGCGACCGATTTTCGAATCCGGTTGCCGTCCCCGTTCCCCGATTTCTCACCGTTCGAAGGCGACCAGGTGGACGGGCCTGCCGTCGTGCCAGAGTCCCGCCGCCTCGATCCGGTCGCCGCGAACGGCGAGGTCTTCTCCGAGGCCGCGGGCGGGACGCGCGGTGACCTCGCCCGCGGCGAGAGCGGCGAGCCACTCGCGGGCGGTGCGCCCGGTCGGGGGCGGAGCGGATTCGGGCCGCAGGTCGGCGTCGTCGGCCGCCATGAGGAACGCAGGCACCGCGCGCGCGGCGGACGCGGCCCACGTGCCCGGCCGGCCCGCCAGCTCGATCCCCAGGAGCCTGTCCTTCCAGAGCGCCACGGCGCCCACCTGCCGCTCCATAGGGATGAACGACGCCGCGCGGTCCCGGACCGAGGACTCCCGCCGTCCGATCAGCTCGTGGTAGTCGTCGGTCGGGGAGCGCACGCCCGCCTGTCGCATCTCGCACGCGACGGTCTTCCAGAGCTGCGCCTGGTCGAGACGGTCCTCGATCCCGACGGACCTCCGGTGCAGAACGTCGCGGAGGTTTTCGCGCCGGATGGGAGGTCCCGCCTTGGCGGCTCCGCAGCGGAACGCGGGGCCTCCGGCGCTCCAGCGGCCGCGCTCCATGCAGCCGACCGGAACGACGACCGTCGCGCGCGGCGGGACGAGGATCGTGACCGCCACGATCCGGTTCTGCTTGCAGCCGACGAGCGTCTCCCCCTCGAGGATCAGGATCGGAACGTCCGCCCGGCTCGCCGCCTCGAGCTCCCGGACGACCCCGCCCTCGCGCTCGCGGATCTCGATCTTCCCTCTCGCGATCGCCTCGTGCAGAAGGAGGTCGGCCTCTCCGGACGCCTCCCGCGCAACGAGGGGAACGAGCTCCAGGCTCCCGACCTGCTGGGTCGCACCGATCTCCAGCTCCCGGAGGAACGCGGCCAGCCGCGCCGCCCCGTCGCCTCCTTCGCCCGGACCCCGCACCCCTCCGTCCGGACCGACTCGATCCTTGCGAAACAGGAACTCGCGCGCCCACTCCTTACCGCTCATCGGGACCTCCCTTCTTCCCGAGCCTTCGCCGCCTCTCGAGAATCGCCCTGGAGGCGAGGGACGCGCTGCTGTACGCCCCTTCGATCTCGCTGCGCGCCAGCTCCTCCACCTCGCCGGCGAGAGCCTCGCGCGCGACGGCCGGCAGCCCGACGTCCTCGCGCAGATACGCCGCTGCGGGCTGCGCGTCCCGCGCGTCGCGGACCTCGCTCCGCTGCAGGTACAGGTGGCTCAGGAGGTGGAGCACGGTCCCCTTCCCCTCGTCGAACGTCAGCGCGATCGGGCCCGTCCCCCACCGCTCCTCGACCTCGCGGCTCTTCGCCAGCACCCGCACGCGCACGGCGTCGAGGACCTCGATCGGATACGAGGCCTCCTCGAGCCACCACAGCGGCTCGCGCCCCGCCTCGAGGATGCCGGCGAGGAGAGGATCGCCGCTCGAGGCCGGCTCCCCCTGGATCCGCACGACGCAGTCGTCGGTGGACCGGCCGTTGTGGCGCACGCGGCCGGGGAAGACCGGCTCGAGCACGTGCTTGACCGCCCAGTCGGTCGTCACGAGGTAGCCTCCGCCGCGCACCCAGGGGCCGATCCGGTCGAGGGCGGCGACGGGAAGCCGGCCGGGACAGTCGATCATCAGGACCTGCATCCGGTCCCAGTCGCAGCGCGCCAGCTGGTGCGGGTACACCGCCAGGTGCGCGACCGAGGCCGCCGCCAGGACGCTCGAGATCCGGTCGAACTCGCCCCGCACGACGACCACCTCGCTGGGCTCGATCCGCTGCAGCTCGGCGTCGTCCCCGGGGGCCTCCTGCCGGAGACGCTCTCGATACGCCTTCCCGGCGACCCGGAAGGCCTGCCCCATCCTCTCGGAATCGTGCGCGTCGTCGGTCATCGGGACCTCCTTGTTTACCGGCCGGTGAACACGGTGGGCAAGAGCGGCCCCAAAGAGGTCGAGATTTGGACTTTTGGGCTTGACTCCGCCCCCGGCAGGCCATAATTTACTGCCGAGTAAATGCCGTGTCAAGCCCCGGGCCTGGCGCCTCGCGGGCGGGGGCGGCAGAATCGGAACGCGATGAAGGGGTTCGAGGACAGCGACCGCAGGGCCGGGCGGCTCCCGCTCCACGAGCGGATCCGGAACCTCCGCCACAAGCTCGGGATCACCGGGTACGAGCTCGCGGAGCGGGCCGGGATCTCCCCTTCCTACGTCTCCCTCATCGAGAAGGGGCTCAAGGTCCCGAACCCAGAGGTCGCGATCCGGATCGCGCGCGTCCTCGGCGACGACGAGGACCTGTACGCGGCCTGGGCCAGGTCGGCGCGGCACGGCGATCTGCACGGCGCCCGCCGCGCGGTCGAGGCCGAGGAGATCGTGTCGAGCAACCCGCGGCTCCGGCGGCGGATCGCGGAAGGCGAGAAGGTGGATCTCGCCGGCGAGGCCGAGGACGACGATGCGGTGCTGAGGTCCTTTGCGTGCAACCGCGAGAGATCTACCTTGACGGCCGCGGACCTGCGCGAGGCCCGGTGGAACACCGCGTTACCGCGGATCGTTGAGCCGTGCGGCGGCACCGATACCGGCATCATCGCAATCCCCCTCCTCCGCTCCGGCGCCGACCCCGAGAGCGAAGACGCCGCGGAGGAAGTGCTCCGCCTCGACGGCTCGTCGCTCCCTCCCGAGGAGGTCGAGGACCTCGTCGCGTACCGCGCGCAGGAGCCGATGATCGAGCGCGTGCGCGACCGGATCGAGCCGGGGACGGTCGTCGTGATCTCGAAACGGTTCGCCGAGCCGTCGGCCGAGCGGATCCACGCGGTCCGCTTCGAGGGGAGGGTGATCCTGAGCCGGGTCCTCCGCAAGGGGACCCTGCTGCTCCTGCTCCCCCCGGCCGGCAGGTCCGACGTAGGGGAGATCGAGCTTCCGGCTCTCGGGGGGATCCGCGACGTCCTCGTCGGATCCGTCGTCCTGACGATCCGCCGCTGGTAGGAAATCGGGGACAGCAACCCGATTCCAGTCGGTTGCTGTCCCCGATTTCTTTGCTACTTCTTCGCGGCCGCGCGCTGCAGCTCGTCGTTGATCAGCGCCTTGAACTCGTCCACCGGCTTCGCGCCGACGATCATCCGCCCGTTGATGAAGAAGGACGGCGTCCCCGTCACCCCCGACTCCTGGCCGACCTTGAAGGCGGTCTCGATCTGGGGCCGGGGCTTGGCCGACGAGAGGCAAGCGCCGAACGCCCCGGCGTCGAGCCCCACCGCGGCGGCGCGCTTCGCGAGGTCGGCGTCGCTCAGATCGCCCGGCTCCCGCATCAGGTTCTCGTGCATCGGCCAGTACTTGCCCTGCTCGCCCGCGCAGTGCGCCGCGATCGACGACGGCATCGCCCTCGGGTGGAACTGGAGCGGGAAGTCCATGTACACGAAGCGGATCTTGTCGCCGTACTCCTGGAGGATCTGGCTGACCGTCGGGTCGGCGCGCTTGCAGTAGGGGCACTGGTAGTCGGAGAACTCGACGACGGTGACCGGCGCGTCGGCGGGGCCCTTCGCGCCGGGCCAGCTCGCCGGGACGGCGACCGGGGTCCTCGGCGGGTCGAGGAGCACCCGCACGGCCGCCTTCTCGCGAAGCTCCTTCTGGAGCTCCGCGCGCCGCAGGTTGAGCTTCTGCTGGCGGAGGACGTTCTCGATCTCGGGCTTCGCCTGCTCGAGCGTCTTGCCCGCCATCCGGGCCTTGTTCCTCTCGTACAGGTCGCTGATCTCTGCGTCGCTCGGCGCGGCGGCCTTGTCGTCCACCTCGGCCTTGATCAGGGCGTCGACCGCGATGCCCCGGGCCTTCGCCTCGCGCGCGAACAGCTTCTCCTGGATGATCGCGTCGAGGGCGCGCGTGCGCGCGTCGTACTCCTGCTGCCGGACCTTCAGCAGCTCGGCCTTCGCCCCCGCGTCGACCTCGCCCACCGTGATCGCCTCGTCCCCGACGTAGGCGGCGACCTCGGAGGCGCCCGACGCACGCTCCTCCGCCGCCTTCTTCTCCTTCTTGGCCGCGGCGAAGTCGCAGGCGAGCGCGAACATCACGGCCAGCACCAGCCACTTGCTCGACTTCATGGACTTCTCTCCCTGCGCTCAGGCGAAGCGCTCGACCCCCGGTCTTCCCGAGACCGGGCCGTAAAACGCCAGAATATACCCCCTCGGCCCCGCGCCGTAAAGGGAACCCGGGGGACGGCGGGGCCCCGGTATGATGGAGGTCGTGCGGGAGAAGGTCGTGGTCGTCGGCGGGGGCCTCGCCGGGAGCGAGGCGGCGTGGCAGGCCGCCCGCCTCGGCGTCCCCGTCCGTCTGTGCGAGATGCGGCCCGGGCGGCAGACCCTCGCGCACCGGACTGGGGAGCTCGCCGAGCTCGTCTGCTCGAACTCCCTGAAGTCGCTCGAGATCTCGACCCCGCACGGTGTGCTCAAGCGCGAGATGGAGGCGCTCGGCTCGCTCGTCCTGCGCACCGCGCTCGCGACGCGCGTCCCCGCCGGGGGGGCTCTGGCCGTGGATCGGGAGGCCTTCGCCCGGGCGATGACCCGCGCGGTCTCGTCGCACCCCCTCATCGAGATCGTCCGCGAGGAGGTCCCGGAGATCCCGGCGGGCGGCGCCGTCGTGATCGCGGCGGGCCCGCTCCCGTCGGACTCGCTGGCCGCCTCGATCGCGGCCTTCGCCGGCGGCGGCTCCCTGTACTTCTTCGACGCGATCGCGCCCATCGTCGACGCCGAGACGATCGACCGCTCGGTCGCCTTCCCGGCCTCGCGCTACGGCAAGGGGGGCGGCGAGGACTATCTCAACTGCCCGATGACGAAGGAAGAGTACGAGCGCTTCCTCGACGAGCTCCTCCGCGGCGAGAAGGCGTCGCTGCACGAGGCCGACTCGACCCCCTTCTTCGAGGGATGCCTTCCGGTCGAGGAGATGGCGCGGCGCGGCCGGGACACCCTCCGGTTCGGCCCCATGAAGCCGGTCGGGCTCAGGGATCCCCGGACCGGGAGGCGCCCCCACGCCGTCGTGCAGCTCCGGCAGGACGACCGCGCCGCGGAGCACTACTCGATGGTGGGCTTCCAGACCCAGCTCCGCCGGCCGGAGCAGAAGAGGATCTTCCGCACGATCCCGGGGCTCGGGGCGGCGGAGTTCGTGCGGCTCGGCCAGATCCACCGCAACGCGTACGTCAACGCCCCGCGCGTCCTGCGGGAGACGCTCGAGACCCGGGCCCGCCAAGGGCTCTTCTTCGCCGGGCAGATCTCCGGCGTCGAGGGGTACACGGAGTCCGCGGCGACCGGCCTCCTCGCCGGGATCAACGCGGCGCGGCGCCTCCTCGGCCTCGATGCGGTCGCGCCGCCTCCCGACACGATGGTCGGCGCCCTCTGCCGGTACGTCTCCGCGGCGGCGCCCGAGGGGTACCAGCCGGCGAACGTCTCGTTCGGCCTCCTGCCCGAGGCTCCGGAAACCGCGCGCAGGAAGAAGGACCGGCGCGAGGCGCGAGGCGGCCGCGCGATCCGCTCGATGGAGGCCTGGGTCGCGGCGCTGCCGCTCCCGGCGGCGGCGGGAGCGGCGCCGTGACGCGCGCGGCCCCCTACGCCGGCGCGGTGGAGCGGTTCCTCGCCTTCCTCCGCGACCAGAGGCGCGCGTCTCCGGAGACGCTCCGCGCCTACGCGAGCGACCTCGCGCAGTTCGGCGAGCACCTGGCGGCGGAGCGCCCCGGAGGCGCCCCGCCGGGGCCGCGCGGCATCGACGCCCTCGCCGTGCGCGGCTTCGTCGCCCGCCTCCACCGGTCGGGGCTCGGGAAGGCCTCGATCGCGAGGAAGCTCTCGACCGTCCGGTCGTTCCTCTCGTTCGCGGTCCGCGAGGGAGAGATCGACGCCTCCCCCGCCGCCGCGATCCCGACCCCCAGGCTCCCCCGCCGGCTCCCGCGGAACCTCACCGTGGACGAGGTCTTCGCCCTCCTCGACGGGATCGAGGCGGCCGACGCCGCGGGGATCCGCGACCGCGCGATCCTGGAGTTCCTGTACGCGACCGGCCTCCGCGTCGGGGAGCTGGTGTCGCTCGACCTCGAAGACGTCGACCTGCCGGGCGAGACGGTGCGCGTGATCGGCAAGGGGAGCAAGGAGCGGATGGTGCCGTTCGGCCGGAAGGCCAAGAGCGCGCTCGAGCGCTGGCTGCGCGCGGCCGCCCCCCTCCGCGAGGCGGGAGGGGACGAGCGCGCGGTCTTCCTCAACCTGCGCGGCGGGCGACTCACGGACCGGAGCGTGCGCAGGATCCTCGACCGCCGGATCCTGGAGGCCGCGATCCAGGCCCACGTCTCGCCGCACGCCCTCCGGCACTCCTTCGCGACGCACCTCCTCGGCGCGGGGGCCGACCTCCGTGCGATCCAGGAGCTTCTCGGGCACGCATCGCTCTCGACGACGCAGCGCTACACGCACGTCAGCGTCGAGTCCCTGATGAAGGTGTACGACGCCGCTCACCCCCGGGCCCGGCGGAAGCCGCGCTCCGGCGCCGAATGAGGGAGGGGCCCCCTTGAGCGCGGAGACGATCGCGGCCGACTTCGAGGCCGCCGCCGTCGAGGCGGCCCTCGCGGGGGGGGAGGTGCTGCGGAGGCGGTTCCGGGAGAAGGGACGCCTTCGCGTCGAGGCGAAGGGCCTCCACGACTTCGTCACCGAGGTGGACCGAGAGTCCGAGGCGGCCGTGGTGGCCCGCCTGCGGCGGCGGTACCCGGACCACGCGATCCTCGCGGAGGAGGGCGCTCCAGCCACCGCGGGCGCGGCGCTCCGGTGGATCGTGGACCCGCTCGACGGCACGACGAACTTCATCCACGGCGTGCCGACGTTCTGCGTCTCCGTCGCCCTCGAGGACGCCTCGGGGCTCCTCGCGGGCGCGATCTTCGATCCGGTGCACGGCGAGACGTTCCGAGCGCGCAGGGGGGGCGGGGCGTGGCTCGGCGCCGACCGGATCGCGTGCTCCCGTCCCTCCGGCGCCGACGAGGCGCTCCTCGCGACCGGGTTCCCGTTCCGGGAGCTCGGCCGTCTCGATCGCTACCTGCGGTCGTTCGAGGCGTTCGCGAGGATGGCGGCCGGGATCCGGCGTGCGGGATCGGCGGCGCTCGACCTGGCGCTCACGGCCTGCGGCCGGTACGACGGGTTCTGGGAGATCGGCCTCTCGCCGTGGGACGTGGCGGCCGGGGCCCTGCTGGTCCGCGAGGCGGGGGGCCTGGTGACCGACGTGTCGGGAGGGCCGGACTTCCTGTCGGGGGGGACCATCCTGGCCGCGGGGCCGGACCTGCACGCGGCGATGCTCGCGGTGACGCGGGTAGCCTTCGGCGATTGAGGGAGGGCGCGGGCGGATCCCGCGGAGGCAGGCGCCTCAGGACTCCGGCGCCGGCGCCGGCCCGGCCTCGGAGCTCTGCTCCTGCTTCTCCTCCTCCTGCTTGTACAGGTACTTGATCGCGTGCTTGAACACGAGGAGGTTGGGGGTCCCCTCCCGGTTCACCTTGAGGCAACCGCGGTCGTACCACTCGATGTGGCCGCGCAGCTGCTGGCCGTCGTCGAGGACGACGACCATCGGCGTCTTGTTGTTCATCTGCTTGAGATAGTAGAAGGCCTCGGCGCTGGTCTGCTCCGGCGGCACCGGCCGCCGGCGCGCAGCCGCCGAAGGGGAACCGGCCTGCGCCTCGCGGCCGACCGGCGCGCCCGAGCCCTGCGCCGGCGTCCCGGGCGGGACGTGACGATTCGGCGCGAACCTCTCCTTGATCTCCGCCAGGTTCGGGCGGACCAGCTTGCGGTTCACTTCCCTGCCCTCCGGGTGACGATTCCCGGTTCCCGGCGCCGGACTGCGGCCGCGGTTGCAGGCGGTGAGCCTGCTACCTCGAAACCGTGCGGCAAGCTCGGGATTACGGACCCCAAAGCCGTTCGTGCAGCTCGGGGGAAAGGTAACACGCGGGTGGGGCGCGTGCAACCGCCCCCGCTCAGCGGCAGATCGGGAACGCGCCTTCCGGCACCCTGGAAGCGTACCGCGGGAAGACGCAGACCTCGGATTCCTTCCGGGCCTTCGCGACGAACTCCTCGTAGGCCTTCTCGTACCTTTCCCGGTGCAGCCGGTCCCGAAGCTCCTCGCGGACCTCCTCGAGCGGGCGGCGGGCGGCCTCCCGCCTCGCCTCGACCTTGATGATCTGGAAGCCGAACGGAGGCTCGAGAAGCGGGCTGACCGCGCCGACGGGGAGGGAGAAGGCCACCCGGTCGATCCACTCCGCCAGCTCTCCCTTGCGGACGTTCTCGATCAGGCCTCCGCCGGTCTTCGTGCCCGACTCGGAGACCTCGGACGCGATCGCCGCGAAGTCGGCCCCGGGCGCCGCCGCCCTCTCGCGCAACGCCTCCGCCTCGGTCCGCCGCGCCTCCCGGCGGTCTCCCTCGGCGAGAAGGACGATCTCCCGCAGCGTCGCCTCGGCGGGGATCTCGCCCGCCTCCGGATGGGCCGCGTAGTACGCCTCGACATCCTTGTCGCTCACCGAGACCCGGTCGCGCACCTCGAAGCCCACCACGTTCTCCGGAGCGTAGAACTCGAGGAGCTTCTGCTGCAGGTCCTCGAGCGTCATCCCGTCCTGCTCGAGGAGGCGCTTCAGCTCCTCGTCGCTCTTGATCTTCTGGTTCTCCTTGAAGGACTGCAGGAGGCTCTCGCTCATCTTGTCCATGTCGTAGAGCCGCCCGGCGCGGTGCACGAGGATCTTCCTGTCGATCAACCCCGCCAGGAGGCCCGCCTTCGCGGCGCGCACGCGGTCGTCGAGATCCTTCCCCGAGTACGCCCGGTACAGCTCGGCCTGCATCTCCTGCTCCGCCTGCTGCAGATCGCTGCGGGTGATGATCTCGTCGTTCACCATCGCGACGATCTCCTCGACCACCTCGGAGCGCGCGGCCGAGGGCGCGGCGAGCGCCGCCAGGACGATGAGGGTTGCCAGGGGCGCGCCTTTCATTCCGACTCCTTCTTCCCCGCCCCCGCCGCGTCCCGCGACGCGGGCTCCGGCACGTACCGGAACCCGAGATTCTCCGGGCGGATCTCGATCCTGCTCTTGATCTTGAGCACGGCGAGCTGTCGCGCCGAGGCGTCCTCGACCCGGTCCCTCGCGAGGGCCTCCCGCGCCCGCTCGCGCAGCGTCTCCTCCCCCTCGACGACGGGCGTGGGCCCTGCGACGAGGTAGAAGATCCAGGTGTCCCCGTCCAGGGTGGCGGGAGCGCTCGCCTCCCCGGGCTTGAGGGCCTCGATCGCGGCCCGGTACTCCTCCGGGAGGTCGGCGATCGAGGCCTCCTGGAGCAGCCCGTACTCGAGGCCGAGGTCCTCGCCGGTCCGGGCGGCCCGCTCCAGCCTCGGCTTCATCCGGGCGATCTCCTTCTCGCGGGCGGGCGCGTCCGCCGGCGAGGCGACCGGGAACGCGCGGAAGACGACCGTCGGCTTCGCCCGCAGCTCCTCTCGGTGCTCGGCGAGATACGCCTCGATCTCGGCGGCGTCGAGCAGCGAGGGGCGGAGCGCGAAGGCGTCCCTGAGCCTCTGGATCGAGAGGTTCCGGCGGGCGCGGCGCCGCTCCTCCTCGCCCCTCGGCGCGGGGGCCTCCCCCTCCCGGGAGCCGGCCCCCAGCTCCCCCAGGTAGGCGTCGATCTCGGCCTCGCTCACCGTGACCTTGCGCCTGCGCGCCTCGGCCAGGAGGATCTCCTCGTCGAGGAAGTTGTCGAAGAGGCGGCTCTTGACGACGTCCGGGTCCCCCTCCTCGACGGAGTCCTCCTCCCCGGTGCGCGGCAGGTTCTCCCGGAGGTAGGCGTCCAGGTCCGCGCGCGTCACCGTCTTGCCGTCGAGGAGCGCGACCGGCGCCTCCGCCGGGTCCGCGGGCCCGAAGAGGGAGCAGCCGGAGAGAAAGAGGAGGGAGAGGAGGAGCCACGGCGCCCCGTGCCCGCTCCTCGCCGTCTCCCTCGTGTCCCGGACCGTCGCTCGATTCATGTCCGCTTGTCCACCGCGCCTTTCGGAACGGCAGGAGTATAGAACGGCCGTTCTCACGGCGCCGGTCTGCACGCTCCGCATGCCTCCGATCGGCGGCGCATCCCTCTTTCCGCCCGCGTCACCGCGGCGGGCCCCCCATCTCCCCCAGCGCCTCCCGCACCGCCCGGATCCTCTCCGTCGCCCTC
>ERZ1649853.380-NODE-380-length-18876-cov-6.410446_pt1 | contig 18876 bp, 20 predicted proteins | sample MGYA00575353_ERZ1649853 | MGnify/ENA primary metagenome ERZ1649853 (study PRJEB40853, sample SAMN11349654) | freshwater sediment metagenome | isolation source: river sediment | host: Sediment | place: India: Okhla Barrage, New Delhi | collected 2017-02-21 ...
CCGATCCGCGCATCCGGCTTTGAGCCGGCGGGCGGGGGGGGCGCACTTCACCGGCCTCCATCACTCCGTCGCGATGGCTGAGCCGGACAGATCGGGTGGGGGGATCTCCCCCAGGGCCATGCGGGCGATGTCCCCCAGGAATATGAGGGGCAGGCGGTACTCTGCAGCCACCGCGGCCAATCCGTCCAGGCACATGGGGCACAGGCAGACCATGGCCTGGGCCCCGGCGGCTATGGCGTCCCTGACGTTCTTCTCCTGGTCGGGCCGGGGATCACCGTTGCCCAGCAGCAGCTTGATGCTGGCGCAGCAGAGGGCGTTCTCCCGGTCGAAGGTCCTAGGCACTCGGCGCACGCCCGCCATCTGGAACAGCTCATCCACGAAGTGCTCCTTCTCGGGCGTGTGGCGGGAGGCGCAGGGCCGCTGGTACGCGATGCTGATGCCGAGGGGCCTGATGCGCCCGCGCTGCTCCCGCAGGCGGCCCACCAGGTGCTCCGAGAGGTGGACCGGGCGGAAAGGGACCTCGATCCCGTAGTCCGGGGCCAGCCTGGCCAGCATGGCGTAGCAATCGTCGTGGAAGCAGACAACCTCCGTGGCGCCCGTCAGGGCCAGCCGCTCCACCATCTCTCCGGCATGCTTCCTCTGCAGGCTGTTTTGGCCCCAGTGGCTGAATAGCATCCAGCAGAAGTAGGGCTTTCCGCCCACGCGCGGCAGGTCATACAGACCACCCTGCATCAGGTGGGGATGGGTCTTCTCAAAGAGGCAGGCGGTCATCACCCTGTCGGCCCGGGGATAGCCCGACAGGGCCTTGGTGAAGGTGTAGCCGGCCTCCTGGGAGGCTGCCGCTTCCCGGCTCTTGAAGGAGTCGAACCTCTCCTGCAGCGCGGCGATGAGGTCGAAGGGATTGGCCCTGCGGGGGCAGACCTCGTTGCAGGCGTAGCAGGTGATGCACTGGCGCAGCGCCGGCGTCTCCTGCCCGGCCATCATGGCCTTCATCCAGGCGACGGCCTGCTCCTGGTCCGCCTGGAGCCACGGGCACTTCGTCAGGCAGTCGCCGCAGAGGTCGCACTGATCCGGTTTGAACACGTTGAGCCTCCCGCCGATCGAGTTGCCCGCTTCGACTCCGGACGCAGCGAGCGTCACGGGCGCATCATGCGCCCCGGCTACCAGGGCCGCAGGCAGTAGAGAAGCGCCTCAACGAAGGAGAGGGCCGGGTCGTATTCCCGGGCCTTCTGGAGCCGGACTCTCTCGAGCTCCTGGCGAATCTCACCGATCTCTCCGGCGTCCAGCCAGAAGCCGTGGCACTTCGGGCAGTAGTCCGGGGGAATCCGGCCGAGGTCCAGAAAGGACACCTTGTCCATCCATCGATCGCACCTCGGGCATCCGCGCGTTGGCTCTGCGGCGCCCTCGGCTCTGCCCAGGCGCGCCATGGCCTCGATGCCCTGGTACACCGGAGTCCCCATGGCGTCCAGCTCGCCCATGTCGAACCACATGGCCCGACAGCTGCCGCAGACGTCGTAGTAGACCGGGCCCTTCCAGGTCTCTTCCAGCTTCTCAACCATCTGGCTGTGGCAGCTCGGGCACTTCAATGGTCTTCCCCCCCCTTGATCTCACCGCATGCCTTCTCCAGGGCCGGACGCCGGGTCCGGGCTGGACGCGCAGGTGGCCCGCCCCGGCCTCAGGAAAGCAGGTACCCGCCGTCCACCACCAGCATGGTGCCGGTGACGTAGTTCACCGCTTCGCTGGCGTAGAACAGGACCACCTTGGCGATATCGTCCGGCTCCCCGGGCCGGCCCATGGGCCACCGGGTCTGGAACTTCTTGAGCATCTCCAGGGGGTCCTTGCCCGCGGCTTCCTGCTGCTCGCGGATCTTCTCCGAGCCGGGGGTCCAGATGCTGCCCGGCGCGATGGCATTGACGATGATGCCCTGCGGCGCCCACTCCAGCGCCAGGGCCTTGGTCAGGGAAAGGACTCCGCCCTTGGAGGCATTGTAGTGCGAGACATCGCCCATGGGGTGCACCGCGTCGATGGAGGCCAGGTTGATGATCCGGCCGCCATGGCCGGCCTTGACCATCTCGCGTGCCGCTGCCTGGCAGAAGAAGAACGTGCCCTTGAGGTTGATATCCAGCACCCGGTCCCAGAGCTCCTCGGAGGTATCCAGGGCCTTGGAGATGGGGTATATGCCGGCGTTGTTGACCAGTATGTCCAGGCTGCCGAAGGCCTGCACCGTGGCCTCGGCCACCCGCTTGGCGTCCGCCAGGCTGCGGATGTCAGCCTTGACGGCCTGCGCCTTGCCGCCCTTCTCTCCGACCCGCTGCACCACCTTATTGGCCGCGTCCATGTCGATATCCACGATCATCACCGAAGCGCCGGCCTCCGCCAGTCGCATGACGATGGCCCGGCCTATGCCCATGGCGCCGCCCGTCACGATGGCCCCCTTGCCGGTCAGGTCGAAAATCTGAGCGATGGTCTTCTTAGCCACGTTTGATACTCCCTCCCCCTGTTAGATTTGTGTCGCTCTATATTAGCACGTGCCCCGCCGGGGAGGCCAACGTGTCCGGGTGCGGGCCGCCGGTCTACGCGCGGTCGCGCGACTGCCGGCTGGAGGCACTGGTGGCGGTCCGGGGCCTCCTCCGGCCGGCGACGAAGTAGACCCGCGCTGAGCTGCGCCCCGGCCGGTCCATCCGCTCCAGGCTGGCCCAGCAGGCCATCTCCCGCAGCTGCGCTCCGGCCAGGCACCGCCGGACCTGTGTCAGGGTGTAGCCCCGCTCCCGGTGCACCTCGTCCATTCTCACCCATGAGTCCCCCTTGCGGCGGAAGCCGGTGAGGTGCAGGCTGGCGATCCTGGTGCCGGCATCATACTGCGGGACAGAGGCGAGGAAGGCATCGCCGGTGTCCACATGAACCTGTCCGGGCTCCCGGACCCATTCGACGGCCAGGCCGTGGATGGTGTTCATGTCGAAGATGAAGACGCCGTTGTCACCGAGAAGGCGGGATACCCCGGAGAAGGTGCGGGCCAGGTCCTCGGCCTCCATGAGGTAGTTCAGGCTGTCGAACCAGCAGGTGACCAGGTCGAACCTGCCCCGCAGGCGGAGGGAGCGCATGTCCTGCTGCAGAAACCTCACGGCTACGCCCTCAGCCTCCGCCCGCTCCCGGGCGATGTCCAGCATCCGCCGGGAGGCGTCGACGCCGGTAACCCGCAGGCCCCTCCTGGCCATGGCCAGCGCGAACGTCCCGTCGCCGCAGGCCAGGTCCAGTATCCTCCTCGGCCAGAGGCCTAACCTCTCCAGGACTGCCGGCAGCATCCTCACCATCTGGGCGCTGTAGCGGGGCCAGCCTCCCTCGGCGTAGAACGCGGCGAAGTCATGGTACATGGAGCGGTCTACTTTTTCTGGCGCTTGCTCTGCTCCTTGACCAGCCAGTCCTTCGCTTCGTCAAGCCCGTCGAAGAAGCGCGATCCTCTCCCGAAGAGCTGGGCCACGGCCTTCTCCAGCCCGGTCAGTCCCACAATGGCGGTCGGCCCATCCGGGATCTTGGCGGCCTTGGTGGCGGCGGCGAGCTCCCTGGACTTGGCGGTGGTGGCCGGAGTCATGGCGGTGTTCTTGGCCGAGAGCTCCACCAGGACCGGGGGGCTGGAGCGGTCCCTGAGGAGCTCCTGTTTCAGGTCCTCCTGGGCCTCGATGTACTCTGCCTCGGGCAGGTCTCTGGCATCCATGTACAGGATCCTGGTGCCCTGGTGCGTGATCCACTGGACTCGCTTCCCCATGGAGCAACCTCCCTTGCCTCAGATTGACCGCTGCCGAGGTGCCGTGAGCGGGGCGCCCGCCAGGGCCGTGCTAGGAGCGCTTCTCGTCCTGCAGGACCAGCCACTCCTTGCCTTCCTCGACGGTGTCGGCGAAATGGGTCTGCCTGGCGGACAGGGTGGCCACGGACTTCATCACCTTGCTCATCCCCACCACCGCATTGGGGCCGAAGGGCACTCCGGCGGCTTGGGCGGCGGAGGTCAGCTCCTTGGCCCGGTTCATGGTGGCGGTGGTGATCTGCGTCCGGGTCAAATCTATCAGGACCAGGGGGGCCGAGCGCTCCTGGAGCATGGCCTGCTGGAACTCCTGCAGGGCCTTGAGATACTCCGCCTCCTTGAGGCCGGCGCAGTTGACGAAGAGGATACTCTTTCCTTTGTGGGTCGTCCATTGCACGTACTTTGCCATGTTGCGCCTCCGTGCTTCCAGATCTCAGCCGGCTACCGCCGTCGTTTGCCTTGCTCCCTGGCCTCGTCGACGTTGTTGAAGAAGCGCGATCCCCTGGAGAAGAGCAGGGCGTCCCCTACTCCCGGTTATCGGCCTCCGCCACCAGCCAGTCCTTGCCCTCCTCCAGCGTCTTGCAGAAATGCGCCTCCAGGCCGAGGCCCCTGGCGATGAGCTGCGCCGTCGATTTCTGCAGCGCGGTCATGCCCACGAAGGCCAGCCGGGTGTCCGGATGGCTCTTCACCGCGGCGGCTACCTCTTTGGCCTTGGTCATGGTCTTGGTCTCCAGCGTGATGTCAGTCGTGTCGATCAGTATCAGGCGGACATCCGGCCTCTTCCGTATCTCCTGCCTCATCTCTTCCCAGGCCACAATGCCCTCTTCCCCGCTGACCCGCGGGGTGTCCATGAAGAGTATCTCTTTGCCCTTGTGTGTGATCCAGCGCACGTACTTGGCCATCGTTGCTCCTTGAACCTGTCTGCCGCTTGATCGGCTCGAGAGCCCGCCGGCGTCAGCGGGCTCTCTGCGCTTGCCGGCTTGGTTGACCGGGCCAGGCGGGTCCCATGGTCGCCGCCGGGTGCTAGTCCTCCTTCTCGTACTTGAACGAGAGCTTGATCTTGGTACGGTAGGCCCGCACCTTCCCATCGTCGATCTGGATGTCCATCTCAACAACCTCGGCGATGCGCAGGTCACGCAGGCTCCTCGACGCCTGATCGACAGCAACCTGGGCGGCCTTCTCCCAGGACTCCGTGCTGGTACCCACGAGCTCTATCACCTTGTACACGCTATCTGCCATGATAACCTCCTCCTTCTGCATCCGGCCCTCTGCCGCGGGGCCGGTGATACCGCGATAATGAGAGAGACGGTCGACAACGACTGAAACATGCGTGTGTTAAACACGACTTCCGATGGTCGCTATCACCAACCACCGGCCGCAAGCGCGGCCGTATGACACAGTAATGATGGGGTATTCGAGTTCAGGCAGCAAAGCAGCCTCGCCCTGAGCCCGCCGGCGCTTCGCTGCCTATCGACTCTTGATGCCAGACAGAAGACAGCACCAGGGGACGACACGCTGCGTCCGCGCGGCGAGGGAGGCCGGCCCGGTCACCTCCGCCAAGCGTGCTGTGCACGGCAAGAAAGGCTAGGACCTGCCGATCCGGAAAACCTTGGTCCCGCAGGATGGGCAGGAGCCGCTGACCGCAGGCCGTTTGTTCTTAAGGGTCACCTGCTTGGCGCCCTTGATTTCGACCTTCTTCTTGCACTTGACGCAGTAGGCTTGTGGCATCGTTTTCCTCCTCTAAGATGATCGAGGTCCCGCTCGCTCAATCGTGCTCACGAGTACACTGTGCGAATAATAGGCACAAGGTTCACGCTTTGTCAAGAGGGGAGAAGCACGAAATCACCACTGTGGGCCTCTCTGCGGAAGGCGCGGCTGCCGGCCCGTCACTTGAGGTGCCGTCCCACGCTCCAGGCCTTCCCGAGGACCTGGCCCAGCGCCTGGTATCGGGCGGCAGGGGAGGTGACGTAGATCAGGGGCTGGATCTTCTCGACGTCCGGTTGCCCGTCCGTCAGGCACTCCTCCGAGACGTGTGTCTGGACGATCCGGCCGATCAGCAGGCTGTGGCTGCCCAGGTCAAGGGCCCGGTCGACGCTGCACTCCAGGTTGACGGGGCACTGCTCGATGAGCGGGGCGCGGGCCGCCTGTCCGTAGAACACCCGAAAGCGGCAGTCGCGGGCCTTGTCGGCCCGGGCTCCGGAGACGGTGCCGCAGTAGTCGGTCTCCTTCACCTGCGCCGCCGCCGGGATGTTGACGGAGAACGCCTGGTTTTGCTCGATGCCCTTGAGCGTGTGCCGGCCGTGGCGGATGGCCACCGAGACCATCGGGGGGTCTCCGCAGGCGATACCGCCCCAGGCGACGGTCATGAAGTTCGGGCGCCCGTCCACGTCGGCCCCCACCAGCATCGCGGGCATGGGATAGATCAGGGTCTGGGGTCCCAGCGCTACTTTGGCCATGGTCTGCCCTCCTTCGCATCTACCGGGTGAAGATGCCCCATTATATCGCTCGGGGCCACGCGGCACTTGCCGGGGCCGGCCGGATGGGCCAGAATAGGCAGGGAGTCAGCGGCATATGTACCAGTGGGACGCCCGGGAGTACCGCGACAGCTCGTCCAACCAGAAGCGATGGGCCCTGGAGTTGCTGGCGCGGCTGGAGCTGCAGGGGGGCGAGCGCGTGCTCGACATCGGCTGCGGCGACGGGGAGATCACGGCTGCCATTGCCCGGATGGCGCCGCGGGGCTTTGCCCTGGGGATCGACAGCTCAGAGGACATGGTGGAGCTGGCGTCGCGACAATACCCTCCGGACCGCTGCCCGAACCTGGGGTTCCTGCTGAAGGATGCCAGGGAGATCGACTTCACCGGTGAGTTTGACGCCGTCTTTTCCAGTGCCTGCCTGCACTGGGTGAAGGACCACCAGCCTGTTCTGAGCGGCGTCAGAAGGTGCCTGAAGCCGGGGGGCCGGGTGCTGCTGCAGATGGGCGGCCGGGGGAATGCGGCCACCGTCCTCGCTGCGATGGAAGAGGTCCTGCGGCTGCCCCGATGGGCGGGCCACTTCGAGGGGTTCGACTTTCCGTACGGCTTCTACGGGCCGGAGGAGTACCGGCCCTGGCTGGAATCCCGGGGCTTCAGGGTCCTGCGGCTGGAGCTGGTCCCCAGGGAGATGCGGCACCACGGCGGCAGTGACTTCGCTGCGTGGCTGCGCACCACCTGGCTGCCCTACACCCAGAGAGTGCCGGAGTCCCTGCGTGAGAGCTTCATCGCCGAGGTCGTGGCGGCGCATGCCCGGGTCAAGCCGCCGGAGGCCGACGGCAGCGTCCGTTTCGACATGGTGCGCCTGGAAGTAGATGCCTTGAAGGGGGACTGAGCGGATGGAGGACGAACGCACCTGCACCGCCTACTGCGGCCTGTACTGCCGCGACTGCATCCCGTCGGACCGCCGGCTGTTCGATCTGGCGCGGGAGCTGGAGAGCGAGCTGGCCCGGGTCCGTCTTGAGGAGTACGCCAGGCTGAAGACCCCGGCCGACGCCGCGTTCGCGGACTACCCGGCCTTTCTGAAGGTCCTCCGGGCTGTTCGGGGGCTGGAGTGCCGGGCGCCGTGCCGGGCCGGGGGTGGCAAGGTCGCCTGCTCCGTGCGCGACTGTGTCCTGGCGCGGGGGCTGGGGGGCTGCTGGGACTGCGCTGAGCGCGGGACCTGCCGGCTGCTCGCCCCGCTGCTGCGGTTCCACCCGAACCTGGAGCACCACCTGGAGCTCATCCGCCGGGAAGGGCCGGACGGGTGGAGCGGGAAGCGGCGCGGCCACTACCCGTGGCAGTGACGCCCGTCGGCGGCTGGTGCGCGCCCGTGGCTCCTGAGGCTATAATAGACCGCACTCGGCGCTAAGGAGAGTGGTATGCCGCAGGGATACGAGATCAACGACTACGCCAAGGAAGAATCGTGGCGCATGTTCCGCATCATGGGCGAGCTGGTGGAGGGCTTCGACAAGCTCTCCGGCGTCGAGCCGGCCGTGACCATCTACGGGTCCGCCCGTCTGGCCTATGATGACCCGTTCTTCAACCAGACGGTCGAGATAGCCCGGCGCCTGGGGGAGATGAGCTTCAACATCATCACCGGCGGCGGGCCGGGGGTGATGGAGGCGGCCAACAAGGGGGCCCGGGAGGCGGGGGTCCTCTCCGTCGGCCTCAACATCATTCTGCCCGCGGAACAGGCGTGCAACATCTACGCCAACAAGGTCATCACCTTCAACCATTTCTTCGTGCGCAAGGTGATGCTGGTCAAGTACGCCACCGCCTTCGTGATCATGCCGGGCGGCCTGGGCACCCTCGATGAGCTCAGCGAGGTGCTGACCCTCATGCAGACGCGCAAGATCCGGCCCTTCCCGGTGATCCTCTTCGGCAGCCCCTTCTGGAACGGGCTGCTGGAGTGGCTGCGGAGCACCGTTCTGCCCCGGTCCTTCATCGACGATGATGACTTCCACCTGCTGCGGCTGTCCGACGACCCGGCCGAGGTGGCCGAGGTGGTGCAGCGGTGGTACCTGAAGCAGGAGATCCTGGGCCGGCGGGCGGTCGCCCGCAGATAGGGGCGGGTGGGGAGAGGTCATGAGGAAGGTCGCGGTCATCACCGACAGCACCTGCTGCCTGCCGGCCGAGCTCCTGGACCGGCATTCCATCCGGGTGGTGCCCCTCCTGATAGTGGTCGGGGGCAAGACCTTCCGGGACGGCCTCGACATTACCCCTGGTGAGGTCTACCGGATCATGCGCCAGGGAGGCGACCTGCCCACCACTTCGGTGCCCACCCCCGACGATTTCGCCCATACCTACGCAGAGGTGGGCCGCGAGGCTGAGGCCATCGTGTGCATCACCCTGACCGGGCTGCAGAGCAAGACCTGCGAGGCAGCGGCCCTGGGCCGCCAGCTGGCCCGGGACGTGCTGCCGCAGACGCCGATAGAGGTCATCGACAGCCGGGCCGTGGCCGGTGCCCTGGGCTTCATGGTGCTGGAGGCAGCCCGGGCGGCGGACGGGGGGGCCGGCCTCAAGGAGGTATGCGAAGCTGCCCGCCGGACCGGGGCCCGGATGAACTTCCTGGCCATGGTGGATACCCTGCAGTACCTGGCCCGCACCGGGCGCATCGCCCGGGCGGCCGCCTGGGCGGGTGCGGTCCTCAACGTGAAGCCGGTCCTGGAGCACTCGACCTCCGTCGGCGAGACGGCGCCCTTCGCCCGCCCCAGGAGCAGGGCGAAGGCGGTGGAGGTCATGCTGCAGACCATGGCCCAGCGGATGGGCGAGTCCCGGGTCCACGTGCTGGTGCACCACGCGGACGAACCGCGGGAGGGGGAGAAGCTGAAGGACGAGATCGAGCGCCGGTTCCGGTGCGCCGAGAGCTACCTCACCGAGTTCACGCCCATCATGGGGGTGCACGCCGGACCGGGCGTGCTGGGGGTGGCCTTCTGGAAGGATGGATAGAGGCGGGTCTCTGACCCGCCTCTATGATTGGCCTGACAATCGCGCTTCAGCCGGCCCGGGGTGGGGCCGTGCCCGGCCCTAGATGAGCGCGGAGGCGCGGTACTTGGATGCGTCGATGCCCTTGGAGCCGATCCGCCTCTTCAGATGGCCCTTCTTGTTGCAGACGCAGTAGACCGGCCCGCCGTTCATGACGGCCACGCAGCGGTTGCAGTGGTCGCAGTCCGCGGCCATGACCTCCGCCTTCTGCCACTTGTTCACGATGTCCGGGTCCCGGATGGTGGCCCGACCGAGCTCCACGAACTCGAAGCCGGCGTTCATGGCCGTCTCCAGGTCGTTCACGGAGCAGATGCCTCCGACCAGGGCCACCGGTATCTTGACCGCCTTGGCGATCTTGAGGGCTTCCTGCATCAGGAAGAGGTTCTTGTAGGTGAACTCCTGGACAATGATATTGCCGAAGAAGAGCAGCCCGAAACGGCGGATGAAATCCTTGTCGGCGGCGGCGAACTCCAGGATGGGGCGGTTCCCGCGCATCATCATGAAGGGGGTCTTGGAGGTGAACCCGCAGCTGGGGACTAGGCCGCTGGCGCCTTCGGCCTCGAAGCGCCGGGCGATGGCCACGGCATCGTCGATCTCGATGCCGCCCTTGATGCCGTCGGTCACGTTCATCTTGACCATGACGGGGAAGTCCGGGCCCATGGCCTGTCTCACGGCCCGAACCACGCCGGCGGGGAAGCGCATCCGGTTCTCCAGGGAGCCGCCGTAGATGTCCTTCCGCTTGTTGGTGTACGGCGACAGGAACTGGCTGAGCAGGTAGCCGTGCCCGGAGTGGACCTCGACGGCGTCGAAACCGGCCTCCCGGGCCAGGAGGGCGGCGTTGGCGAAGTCCTGCGTCACCTTCTTGATGTCGTCCTCGGTCATGGGCTTGGGGAAGCTGATGCGGAACAGGTTGAACCGGCGCGAGGCGCCCACGGGCTGGAAACCGGTATCGTGCTTGCTGGCGAAGTAGCCGCAGTGCCCCAGCTGAACCGAGGCGGCGGCGCCCTCCTTGTGCACCGCGCTCGTCAGCCGTTGCAGGTCGGGCAGGATCTCCCGGCGCATCCACATCTCATGCCCGTAAGCGCGGGCCGACTCCGACACCGAGACATAGGACACGGTGGTCATGCCGATGCCCCCGGCGGCCACTGCCCGGTGATGCTCGATCAGCAGGTCGGTGCAGTTGCCCTTCTCGCACATGCCCTCGAAGCAGCCGGCCCTGATGGTCCGGTTGCGCAGCGTCAGGCCGGCGATCTTCCCCGGCGTGAAAGCCTTTCGTGTCTCCACAGCTGCCTTTGCCACTGACGATTCCTTTCCAGTCCCCCCCCAGGCTGGGACCGCTGCAGAATTATCGTCCCCAAAGACGATTGGAGCTATTATAGCGCAGGCCTTGAAGACGGGCAAAACAGACACCCCCGGTTGTCGACGCCGGCGGTTTCGGTGACGCTGGTGTTGAAGCAGCCATGCCCGCCCTGGTGAGAGCGATGGTGAGCTGGCCAGGGCCATTGACAGGAAGAGGCCTGCGTGCTAGCCTCTGCGCCGAACTCGAGGTGTGAGTGTGTTGCTGCTGGCCTGTCTGGGCTGTGCTGCGCATCATCCGTCGCCGCCGCGTCTGTGGCGGGTGATGGCGGCCGTGTTCGCGCTGGGGATGGCCGTCTGCTCGCTGATGCCGGCCTCTCCTGCCCTGGCGGAGTCCCTCTTTGACTGCGTTTGGACGGAGTACCCCGGCAACCCCACGTTTTCCGGCGTCAACCGGGCCTACTACCCCTCGGTCATTATGGTGGGGGGGGCCTATCACATGTGGTACACGGACGCCACGGTGGCCGGTCTGTATCAGGTGCGACACACGACCTCCGGCGACGGCCTGACCTGGTCCGCGCCGGTCGCGGTGACGGGGTTGGTGAGCGGGCAGCCGTCCCACACCGTCGTGGTCAACGCCGGCACCGATGCTTCCCCGAGCTACAGGATGTGGTACGGGGACGGCGTGTCATGGCCGTTCAGCGACAACTGCTTCCGGACGGCGGTCTCGGCTGACGGCCTGTCCTGGTCCGGTGATACCGTCATCGGACAGGACCCGGCGGCGGGGCTGCTCCGAACGGACGACACGTCGGACCCCGCGTACCGGTGGCGCTATGGCAGCTACGGTCCGGGCGCGGTCCTCTACAATCCATCCGGGTATGCCGCGCTGAACACGGCTGACCCCATGGGCAACCGCTATGTCATGTACTACGATGGCTACACCCGTTATTGGCTCACCGGCGTCCAGGAGGCCACCATGCTGGCCGTGTCCGCAGACGGCGTCTACTGGTCGAGATACGGCAACGCGCCGGTGCTGAACGCCTCCGGCGGGTCGACGATCTGGGATGGGCAGTACGCCTTTGCCTGGTCGGTGATCAAGGACGGGACAGACTACCACCTGTGGTACGGCGGCGGCATCGGCGCCAGCCATGAGGGCATCGGCTATGCCCACTCCGCCGACGGCCTGGCCTGGACCAGGGTGGCGGATCACATCATGCATGTCAGCGATCCGGGCGTTCCGGCGTGGCGCAGTGTGCGGACCTACACCCCCTGCGTCCTGCAGGAGGGCGACCTCTACAAGATGTGGTTCTCCGGCAGGACCGGGTCGTCGTACCGGATCGGGTATGCCGTGGGCGGGGTGCCCGAGGGGCGGCCGACCGATGCCGGGGGCACCGAGAAGCGGAGCTACCACTACAGGACGGATGTCTACTGCAGCGGCGGGGGATTCTACCCCGGCAGCAACGTCGATGTCCGTATCGTTCCCGAGGATGACTGGACTGACGGCATGGCCATCCCGGCGGACGAGTCCGGCGATGGGGTGAACACGCTTCCGGTGGATGCCTTCGGCCGGCTGAGCAACACACTGGTGTGGTCGAATGAGCTCGTTATCGGTCAGTACGACATCATCTTCGATGCCGACCGGGACGGCATCTTCGACGCCAGCGGGGACCACGCCGACAATCCTCATGATCCCGGGTTCCGGGTATTCGGCGATACCTACACCGCGCCCGCGTACCCCGGCATTGCCTTCGGCATCGCTGCCGCTCTGGTGGCCGGAGCCCTGGCATACTGGCTCCGGCGCTCCGTCGCGCAATAGGATTATTGCCTGCCCGGTGCTATACTTGCTACGCAGGGGAGTCCGCACCGCAGCGCGGACCGGGCTGGAAAGGATGGGTTGATGACCGAGATGGATGCCAACGGCAAGCCCGACGTAGTCGCGGTTCCCCCATCCGAGGGATACCCCAAGCAGTGGTTCTGCGTGGCGGTGGCCCGGGATGGCAGCATATTCAAGGGTGACTCCGATACCCCGGCGCCGTTGGCGGACACCCTGAGCAAGTCGGCCATCGCCTGGGTGGACTACTGGACCGACAACTACGACCGGGACACCCCTGTGGCCGCCTTCCGAATGGGGTTCAGCGAGGCCCTGGTCTCGTCGCTCACCGTTGATTCCAGGACCACCTACCAGGACTTCGACACCGAGATGGGGATGCGGCTGCCTTCGGTCCAGGTGCGCGGCTTCCAGGTGGAACCCTATCCCCTGCTCATACTGGTGCGCCAGAGCTTCATCTTCACCGTGCATCCCCTCAACGTGGACCGCCGGTTCCACCGCCTGAGGAGGTACGCCGACACCTTCATCCGCAAGATCCGGCTGGACATACCCCAGGAGGACCGGGTGACCCACCTGCTGCTGCGCCTCATCGATGAGACCAACGAGAGGAACTTCGAGCACCTGCGGCAGGTGGAGGTGCTGGGGGAGGCGCTGAACAAGGACATGACCGATCACAGGACGCCGCGCCAGGAGCTGGGGCCGAAGATCTTCGACATGAAGCACGCGCTGATCACCTACCTGGACGCTCTCTGGGAGACCAATGACGTGCTGCACGCCCTCAGGTACGGGGACGCCGAGCTGATGACGGACAACGCCAAGCTGCTGTACCGCCTGACCCTGCTGGCCGAGGACGTCAACCGGCAGATCGGCCTGGCGGAGCACCTGTCGGAGGTCCTGGCCTCGGGGCTGGAGGTGCTGCAGAGCATCTACAACAACCAGCTCCAGGTGATGAACAACCGGCTGGCCCTGATCATGACCTACCTCACGGTGATGGGCACGGCTGTGCTGGTGCCCAACACCCTGGCCACCATCTTCAGCAGCTCTGCGTTTAACATGGAGCCCAACGACATAGGGTGGTACGTGGCTCTGCTGATCGGGTCCACGGTGGTGGCCACCTTCCTGAGCTACTGGTGGATGCGGAGGTCGAGACTGTTCCCCAAGAGAGTGGACTAGCCAGGGGTGTTAACCGGAGGTAGATTGGCCCAGCACCGCCGCACCGATATCCGCAACGTGGCCATCATTGCCCACGTGGACCACGGCAAGACCAGCCTGGTAGACGCCATGCTCAAGCAGAGCAAGGTCTTCCGGGACAACGAGCAGGTGGGGGATCTCATCATGGACCGCAACCCGCTGGAGCGGGAGAAGGGGATCACCATCCTGGCCAAGAACACCGCCATCTTCTACCGCGGCGTCAAGATCAACATCATCGACACGCCCGGGCACGCGGACTTCAGCGGAGAGGTGGAGAGGGTGCTGAACATGGCCGACGGCTGCCTCCTCCTGGTGGACTCCGTGGAAGGGCCCATGCCGCAGACCAAGTTCGTGCTGCGCCAGGCCCTGAATCGGGGGCTGGCGCCTATCGTGGTCATCAACAAGATCGACCGGGAGGCCTCCCGGATCGCGGAGGTGGTCGATCTCACCCAGGACCTCTTCCTGGAGCTGGCCACCAACGCCGACCAGCTGGATTTCCCGGTGCTCTATGCCAGCGCCCGGGAAGGCTATGCCGTCCTGGACCCCGCAGCGGAAGGCAGGGACCTGGAGCCCCTTTTCGAGTGCATCCTCCAGAGCGTGCCTCCCCCCGCCATCGAGGATGGGCCGCTGCAGATGATAGTCTCCAACCTGGACTACGACAACTACAAGGGGAAGATCGCCATAGGGCGCATCCGCCGCGGCAGCATGGGCCCGCACGACGCGGTGGCCATAGTGGACAGCGAAGGCGGCCTATCCTACCAGGAGATCGACCAGGTCTTCACCTACCTGGGTCTGGAGCGCCTGGAGGTGGACCGGGCCCTGGCGGGCGAGATAGTGGCCGTGACCGGGTTTGACCAGGTAAGCATCGGCGACACCGTGGCCAGCCGGGACAACCCCGAGGCCCTGCCGGCCATAAAGGTGGGTGAGCCCACCGTGAAGATGACGTTTGGGGTCAACACCTCGCCCTTTGCCGGCCGGGAGGGGCAGTACTGCACCTCCCGCCACCTGCGGAACCGGCTCTTCAAGGAGCTGGAGACCAACATCAGCCTGAGGGTCAGTGAGACGGACAGCCCGGACGTGTTCCTGGTGTCGGGACGGGGGGAGCTGCACCTGGCCATACTGGTGGAGACCATGCGGCGTGAGGGGTACGAGTTTCAGGTCTCCAAGCCCGAGGCCATCACCCGCCTGGATGGCGGCGTAGTGCTGGAGCCGATGGAATCCCTGGAGATCGAGACGGTCGGCGCCTATGTCGGGGTCCTGACGGAGATGCTGAGCAAGAGGCAGGCGCGGCTGACCGACATGCGGAACGAGGGCCGGGGCAGTGTCCACCTGGCCTTCCGGATTCCCACCAGGGGCCTCATCGGCTTTCGCGGCGCGTTCCTCACCGCTACCAGGGGCGAGGGGATCATGAACACCCTCTTTCTCGGCTTCGAACCCTGGGTGGGAGACATCGCCTCCGTCCGCAGCGGGGCCCTGGTGGCCGCGGCGGAGGGCGTGGCCGTCACCTATGGCCTGAACAACGCGCAGGGGCGCGGCGTCACCTTCATTGACCCGGGCACCATGGTTTACGAAGGGATGATCGTGGGGCTGAACTCCCGGGGCAATGATCTGCCCGTGAACGTGTGCAAGGAGAAGAAGCAGACCAATATCCGCTCGTCCACCTCCGACATTGCCGTCAAGCTGGCCCCGCCCGTGAGGATGAGCCTGGAGCAGGCACTGGACTTCATCAACGACGACGAGCTGGTGGAGGTCACACCGAAGAACATCAGGCTGCGCAAGAAGCTACTCAGCCAGCAACAGCGGCTGCGGGCCAGCTACGCGGCCAGGCGGGAAGCTCAGACAGAGGCGGACTAGGGTGTCCGGGGGTGATACCCCGGGCTCCGGCCTAGAGGCTTGGTAAGGATGACCGGTCGGGCGGCCCCCCGGCGCACTGGACGGTCTCCCGGGGCAGGTACAGCTGATTGGTGTAGTCCTTCAGCATCCTGCGGGCGCAGTAGGCCGGCACCACGGAACGGATCGCCTCCTTCACCATCCGGACCCAGCGGTGGGGGATCCCATTGAGGTCCCGATCGTAGTAGAGGGGCACGATCTCCTGCTCCAGAAGGCGGTACAGCGACTCCGCATCGACGCGGTCCTCTTCCTCCGGGCTGGCGGGCTGGGCGCCGTCCCCGATGCTCCAGCCGTTGCAGCCGTTGTAGGCCTCGTGCCACCACCCGTCGGCCACGCTCAGGTGCGGGACCCCGTTGAGGGAAGCCTTCATGCCGCTGGTGCCGCAGGCCTCCTGCAGGCGGCGCGGGTTGTTCAGCCACACGTCCACCCCGGACACCAGGTAGTGGGCCATGTGCATGTCGTGATCGCTCACGAAGGCGATCTTGCCCTGGAAGTCGCGGTCGGCAGCCGAGGTGCACACCCCGTGGAGCGACCACTTCGACGGCGAGTCGGCCGGATGCGACTTGCCGGCGAAGATGATCTGGACCGGGTGCCAGGGATTGCCCACGATGCGCTTCAGGCGCTCTACGTCCTGGAAGATCAGGGCCGGCCTCTTGTAGCCGGCGAAGCGGCGGACGAAGCCGATGGTCAGTATCTCGGGATGGAGCAGGGCCCCCATGGCCACCACCTGCTGGGCCTCCATGTCACGGCTGGACCATCCCCTCTGCGCCAGCTCCAGGATGAAGTTCACCAGCTTCATCTTCAGCCGGCTGCGCACCCGCCACAGCTCCTCATCCGGGATGTCGGCCACGCCGGCCCACAGCTCCGGTTCGTCGTGCCGGTCAATCCAGTCGGGGGCCAGGTATCTCTGGAAGAGCCGGTCCATCTCCGGGTCCACCCATGTGGGCACGTGGATGCCGTTGGTGACGTGGGCTATGGGTACGTCGTCTTCCCGCTTCGCCTGTGGCCAGTATCCCTGCCACATCCTGCGGGCCACTGCGCCGTGCAGCCGGCTCACCGCGTTGCAGTGGCCGCTGGTGGCCAGGGCCAGGGCTGTCATGTTGAAGCCCCCGTCCTGGTAGTGGGACCGGCCCAGCCGGAGGACGGAGTCGCGGTTGATGCCCGGCCCGGTGTAGTGGTCCGAGAGGTACCGGTCTATGGACTCGATGGAGAAGACGTCATGGCCGGCCGGCACCGGCGTGTGAGTGGTGAAGATGGTCGTCGAGCGCACCAGCTCCAGGGCCCGGTCGAAGGGAGTGCCGGCGGCCATCATCTCCTGCAGGCGCTCCAGCATCATGAAGGCGGTATGGCCTTCGTTGGCGTGCCAGAGGGCCGGGTGCACGCCCAGCGCCCTCAGGATGCGGACCCCGCCGGTCCCCAGGACGATCTCCTGCTGGATGCGGACCTCCCGGTCGGCGATGTAGAGGCGGGCCGAGAGATCGCGGTCGTAGGGGGAGTTCTCCTCCACGTTGGTGTCGATGAGATAGAGGGTGGTGGCCCCCACGCGGACCTGCCAGGCGGCCAGGAACAGCCGCCGGTCGCCCAGGCGGACGCTGGTCAGAATCCTCTTGCCGTCAGGGGAGAACACGGGGAGCAGGGGCGCCTGCTCGAAGTCCAGCCGCGAGTATACCTCTTCCTGCCATCCGTCGATGGAGATGCGCTGGCGGAAGTAGCCCTGGGGGTACATCAGCCCCACGCCGACCATGGGCAGGCCCAGGTCGCTGGCCTCTTTGCAGATGTCGCCGGCCAGGATGCCCAGGCCGCCGGCGTACAGGGGCAGCGAGCTGTGAATGGCGAACTCGGCGGAGAAGTAGGCCACGGGGCCGCTGAGGGCATTCGGATGGCGCGCGGCGAACCACGAGTCCCGCCCGGCCATGTCCGCATCGAAACGGTCCATCACCGTGTCGTACAGGGCCAGGAACTCCGGGTCGGTGCTGGCGGCCCTCAGCCTCTCCGGATCGACTTCGCGCAGGATCCTGACCGGGTTGTGCCCGCTGAACTTCCACTTGCCGTAGTCCAGCATGCGGAAGAGGTCCCGGCCCTGAGGGTGCCAGCTCCACCACAGGTTGTAGGTGAGCTCGGCCAGCCTCTCGATGCGCTGGGGCAGTGCGGCGATGGACGGTTCAATGGCCATGTATGAGACTCCCTCGAAGCCGGCGGAGTTGCGCCGCACAGGCCGGTGCACCGGGACTGGTTTCGAAGGAGCGCGAGTTGCGGGAGAGCTGCAGCGCATCGCCGTGGCTGCGGTCCACAACACGAACGGACCGAGACAAGGCTGGGCGTCGCGAGGACGCCCCGCTGGCCGGTCCCAGCTCCCTCCACTCAACCTCCTGGTTCGGCCGGTTGACGGAGACTTTCTCCACTGTGAGACAGTATAGCATGGCTCTTCCCGGCGAATGAAACCGAAGACTACAGGTCGGCGTGGCATTGCCGGTCAGCGCCCAGCCTACAACATGCCGGTCACAACCGCGTACCGCGCAGCGGGGAGGAATTCTCAAGTTCCTCTCAAGCGCGGCGAGGGCTATTCCCAGTGGTTGTTCACCCAGGTGAGGTTGCCCCAGTCGTGGGACTCCACCCCGGTGATGTCGCCGCTGCTCGAGACGATGTAGGTGGCCTTGAAGCTGCTGTTCCGAAGGTAGTCCGCCGCGTCGTATTGGGCGCCATCGCGGCCAATGACCGTCATCACGTCCTCGGCGCCATCCCAGTTCACGGTGGTGCCGTTGTCCGTCCCGGTCACCCCGGCGTCGGAGAAGCAGGCATCAATGGCCACGCGGGCCTGGTGCACCTCGGCGTTGGCGGCCTCCAGCCGGCCGTCATCGGCGAACTTGGTGATGGCCAGCACCACGATGCTGGACAGGCCGCCCAGGATGAGGATGACCACCAGCATCTCCGCCAGGGTGAAGCCGCGGTCGGAATGAATCACATACTTCATCTGGTGCATACGATCGTATCCGGGGACGCTGATGGCCGATTATCGTCCAAGATACCACAAGAAGCTCACGCCAGCCTCACAGCCGGTCGCGCCTTTGTCACGGAAACCTCTCCTCCGGCCGGGGCCCAGGCAAGAGACAAGGCCCACCCCGGGCTCTGCAGCCGGGGTGGGCCTGCTCTGTTTCGATCGTGTTGTGCTGCCGCCCTAGGCGGTCTTGATCTCAGACGTGCAGTGCGGGCAGCGGGTGGCCTTGATGGGGATGGCGGACAGGCAGAAGGGGCAGTCCTTCGTGGTAGCCGCCGCTTCCTTCGGCTTCTCGACCGCCCGGCGCATCCTGTTGATGGAGCGGATGAGCAGGAAGATGACGAAGGCCACGATGAGGAAGGTGATGACGTAGTTGATGAAATTG